>JGI20214J51088_10002649_pt1 | contig 11875 bp, 14 predicted proteins | sample WetSurMetagenome_FD_51088 | JGI IMG/M metagenome (IMG submission 51088)
TTTTGCTCAGTCGGGATGCCGGGATTTGAACCCGGGGCCCCTTGCCCCCCAGACAAGTACTCTAACCGGGCTGAGCTACATCCCGTTGATTTGTAGTTTTATGGCTAAAGACAAGTACTCTGACCGGTCCCGATAGCCATCGGGAGAGCTACATCCCGTGAATTGGCTTTTTCAAGCCGTGCAAAAATAATCAACAAATCTGATAATACAAAAAAATCATCCCTCATCGCATATATATGATGGCATTATGCCATTTGCCAAAAAGATTATCTTTGCTTACTTGCAATACCAATTTAAGTGTCATGAAACAGGTAAACCGAAGAAACTTCTTACGCATTGCCGGGGCAGGCGCCGCAGCAGCAGCTGTGGCCCCGGTCTTAAAAGCAGCCGCTCCGGCTGAATATGCCTTCCAGCAAACTGAAAAACCAAAAACAAATGTGGAAGACTCATTCAAGGTACCCAGATCAGCCAGCTCAATGCCAGGCGTTTATCCCGGTAGAGTTGTATCGGTGACAGACAGCAGGGCTGTCGCTGATAATGTTATAGCTGAGCAGGTAGTTTATGACATGCTTGCCAGATCGATGATGGCACTCACGGGTGAGAAGAAACTGAAGAAAGCATGGCTTAGGTTCGTATCAAGGAAAGACCGCATAGGGCTTAAGGTGAACCCCGTTGCCGGCAAAAGCCTCAGCACAAGCATTGAGATCACAAAAGCAATAATAAGACAGCTTGAGGAAAGCGGCATAAAGAGATCACAACTGACCATATGGGACAGGCGCAACTTTGATCTTAAGGAAGCAGGATTCACCCCTGACAACTTTCCCGGGATAAACATTGCCGGGACAGAGTATATTGATGAAAAAGGCCTCTATTATGATGCTGACGGAATCCTGTACGGTGAAAAGAGAATTGATAAGAACTGGAGCTACCATGCAGATATTGAAGGCGAATATGATTCATATACTATTCCTTACATGATCAATGGCGGGAAAGACTCATACTTTTCACGCATAGTAACCCAGGATCTCGATAAGATTATTAATGTGCCCATCCTCAAGAATGCAGGAAACACTGTAACGCTGGCGCTGAAAAACCTGGCTTACGGAACAGTGTCAAACACAGGACGACTTCACCAGATATGGCATGAGAGCTGTGCCGAAGTGAATGCTTTTGCTCCTCTGCGCGACAAGGTTGTTTTAAATATTGTTGATGGTATCAAGGGTTGCTTCAACGGGGGTCCTGGTGCCAACCCGCAATTCTTCTTTAACTTCAATACAATAATTGCAGGCTCAGACCCTGTTGCCGTGGACCGCGTGGGATACGAAATGGTGCTTAATAAACGCATTGCTGAAGGAATACAGAAAGAAGGGAACCCTACGGCGCTGAACTTCATGCTGATGGCAGAAAAACTGCAGCTGGGTGTAGCTGATATAAAAAAGATAAATCACGAACAAATAACACTTGGCTAACTGACTCGTTTATGAAGAAAATGCGGAACTTTATTTTGCTGGCATGGGTATCACTTATGCCTCCCGGCATAGCCTCGGGCCAGACAACTGCTATGCCTGTGATCACAGCATCAGATGTGAGCGAAGCAGTGATAACTGATACCCGGACGTTTGGTAACGAATCACTTTTCGGATATATTGACGGCGGGGCAGAACTCTATCTTGAATACGGCTTTGACTCGCTGATTGTAACAAATCTCTCTTATAAGGGCGATGATATAAAAGCAGAGGTTTTCCGCATGAGTGATCCTGATGCGGCATTTGGCATATATTCGGTGTCGCATTTCAAATGCACAAACAGTACTGATATTACACGTTTCTATTGCAGCTCGGCCTACCAGGTGCAGTTTTGCAAAGGCTCGTTTTATGTAAGTATAATAAACAGCAGCGGAACGGTACCTGAACAAAAGCTGTCAGAGTCAATAGCCGCCCTCTTAATCGGAAGAATATCCGGCCAATCATTTAACCCTTCAGTGTACATCACCGATGACTTAAGTGAAGCAGAGGTTAAATCAGCGATCTTTGTCCGCGGAAGCCTGGGCCTGTTTAACGGTGCATATGGTCTGTCAAAGGAGCTTGAAGATTTTGCCGGCTATTCAGCCCTGATATTAAAAGGTGATGAATCACGGATAGCTGTTCGTTTTAATTCAGTGGAGCTGATGACAGCCTTCGTTGAAAAAGAGNAGATTGACNTGGCGGCACTTAAAAGAGGTGAGGATGTTACAGACAGTTATGGTCATAAGGTGAGTATGATATGTCAGCAAAGCCTTCTGCTCAGGATTAAATAATAGTCTTGAGGCGCCTGCTTTGATTTGAACCTTCTTTTATTATTTTTGTTCACAAATTTTGAAAGTTAAGTATGAGCTTATTTAAGAAAATAAACGTTGATACAGAAGCAGCAAAATCGACAGAGGCAGCGGCAGAACATGTAATGTGTCTTATCATCGGTTCTGGCCCGGCTGGTTATACTGCTGCAATTTATGCGGCAAGGGCGAATATGAAACCTGTTTTATATACAGGACTTCAGATGGGAGGGCAGCTTACAACCACTACCGAGGTTGAAAACTTCCCGGGCTATCCCGATGGGGTTACAGGGCCTGAGATGATGGAAGATATGAAAAAACAGGCTGAACGATTTGGCACTGACGTCAGGTTCGGTATTGCAACATCAGTTGACTTTTCAGGTAAGATTCATAAAGTTACTTTTGATGATGGCACTGTGATAACTGCTGATACAATTATCATTGCCACCGGGGCAACAGCCAGGTACCTGGGCATACCTGCCGAGACTAAATATGCGGGCATGGGTGTTTCGGCGTGCGCTACTTGCGACGGGTTCTTTTATAAAGGAAAAGACGTTGCCGTTGTTGGCGGTGGAGACACTGCCTGTGAAGAAGCCTCATACCTTTCTTGTCTTTGTAACAAAGTTTACATGATTGTACGCAGGAATGAGCTTCGCGCTAGCAAAGCAATGCAGCACCGTGTGATGAATACGAAAAATATTGAGATATTATGGGAATGCCAGGTAGATGACCTGTTCGGAACAAATGGAGTTGAAGGCGCCATACTTATAAGGCATAAAGGCAAACCAGATGAGGAGAAATTCAATATCAATATAGACGGATTCTTCCTTGCAATAGGACATACCCCAAATTCGGGTGTGTTTAAGGATTATATTAAAACTGATGAAACAGGATATATTATTACAGAGGCAGAAAGCACCTGTACAAATGTTAAAGGTGTATTTGCTGCAGGCGATATAATGGATCATACCTATCGTCAGGCTATCACAGCAGCCGCATCAGGATGCAAGGCTGCAGTAGATGCAGAACGATACCTGAACGAACTTAAAAACAAGTAGCTAACAATTATCAATAAAATAAACTTAAAACTATCTCAAATTCTCTGCTATGAAGACCTTTAAGAAGACCTTCCATATAAATGCTGAGCCGTCTGATATTTATGCAGCTCTGACAAACCCTTATACCATAGAGCTATGGTCAGGATATCCTGCTGATATGAAAGCAGAACCCGGAGAAGAGTTCTCAATGTGGGAAGGAGATATAAGCGGTCGTATCATTGAACTGGTTCCTGATAAAAAAGTGGTACAGGAATGGTATTTTGGTGACAGTGAGGAGCAGTCCATTGTAACTATAAGTATCTCTCCCCAGGGAGGCGCGTCTGTCATTGTGGTTGAACATACCAATATCCCCGATGATGACTTTGAAAACATCATTGAAGGTTGGAATGAGTATTATATGGGAGCAATACGGAGGTTTTACAACCCTAATTTCTGATGTCTGTGAGTAATAGCGACTTTACATCCTCAACACTGGCAAGGATGAGATGAGCTATTCCTTTAAAGCACTTGGTATCAGAGTTTTCTGTGACACTTTTTACCCATGACTGCAGCCAGTTCAATAGATGACTTTCAGAAAATCCTATTATATCTTTTCTCACGTTATCTTTTTGTTCCCTATCACCGGCATGAAGATAGAGTGAAATGAGTTTGTTAAAGAAAAGAAGTTCAATTCCAAGATGATCAGGTGGAAGATTACGGTCATTATCCGGATGAAATGAGTATTTCTGATAGAAATAATCAACTGATCCATGAATTCTGGTCATCATTTCATTCTTTTCAGATGGCCAGGAAGATTCTGCCGGCCATGAATTTGAAAGATCTTTGTCGGCAAATAGTTTTCTGAAGTTGTCTGCTACATTACAGCTGCAACTTTCAGGCTCTTCACATGGGGCATTAAAAAGCTTAAAGGCTGCTTCAAAATCGGGATTTCTGCTTGATACTGGAAGATTCCTAAGGAGACCCGTTGAACAAAATTCAGGAAGACCATCTATGTCAGGCTCTAAAGTAATAATGCTTCCAGTGAAGTAAAATATTACAGAATACGCAGTAAAGAGTTGCTCGTTATTATCCGATTTATTTTCGCAGCTTGAAGCATTCATGTCAGATCCGGGATTAAAATATAGTTATCATTATTAACAGAGACATTGAAGGAATGTTCAGTTGCCGGCTGATTTTTGTTTTCAGGCCACAGATAAAAATGTTTTTACATATCGTAACTCATTTTTTTGATAATTTTGAATGCAATGTTGAAATAAAGTCATTCAGCCTTTGTGTTTTTAACAGATGAAATAAAAAACAGTTTGTCTTGTTCAAATTTTTAAAAAATATTGACAGGAAAGGTTACCGACCAAAATTTGAAGGTCTGGATATCTTAAAATTTATTGGTCCTGGGCTTCTTGTTACGGTTGGTTTTATTGATCCCGGCAACTGGGCATCCAATCTTGCCGCCGGAGCCGGTTATGGATACTCTTTGCTTTGGATGGTTACCATCTCAACCATCATGCTTATTATTCTGCAACACAATGTAGCTCACCTTGGAATTGCGACCGGACTGTGTCTTGCCGAAGCAACAGCCATTTATGTCAAACCCCGTTATGCCAGGCTACTGCTTTCTTCAGCAATGTTAGCCTCGGTGGCAACGTCTCTTGCTGAAGTGCTTGGAGGTGCCATAGCCCTTGAAATGCTGTTCGGCATTCCTGTGAGGGCAGGTGCCATCCTGGTTACAGTGTTTGCTATAATTATGATCTTGACAAACACTTACCGTATAATGGAACGGTGGATAATTGCATTTGTCTCTATTATAGGACTCTCTTTTTTATATGAGCTCTCATTGGTTGATATTGACTGGAATAATGCCATCGCATCATGGGTCACTCCATCTTTTCCAAAGGGTTCGATGGTAATAATTATGAGTGTTCTTGGCGCAGTGGTGATGCCTCATAACCTCTTCCTGCACTCTGAGATAATCCAGAGCCGGCAATGGAATATTGAAGATGATAAGGTTATAAAGAAACAACTAGATTATGAGTTTATTGACACCCTCTTTTCAATGATTGTCGGCTGGGCAATAAACAGTGCAATGATTCTTCTGGCGGCAGCCACCTTTTTCAAAAACGGCACACCCGTGACCGAAATGCAGCAGGCTGACCAGCTTCTCAAACCGTTACTGGGTAATAATGCAGTTGTTGTATTCTCAGTTGCACTTCTTTTTTCCGGTCTTTCATCATCCATAACATCAGGCATGGCGGCAGGTACAATTGTATCTGGCATGTTCAGCGAACCTTATGATATTAAGGATAACCACTCACGCCTGGGTGTCATAACGTCACTTGTTCTGGCCCTTTTGATAATACTTTTTATTTCAAATCCCTTCAGGGGTTTGGTAATTTCTCAGATGTGCCTGAGCATACAGCTGCCAATTACAATATTCCTCCAGGTATATCTTACCTCATCTGAAAAAGTGATGGGGAAGTACAGAAACAAAAAAAGGACATCAGTAACACTCTATATTATTGGGATATTTGTAACAATTTTAAATATAGCCTTGTTTGCAAGCCTGTTATGATGATCTTTTGCCCTGATTATGTAATGTTTATGTATAAATTTTCATATTCTGATCTGAAACAGAAAATATAGGGTGTGAATAGACTTATTAAGACTCTCAAAACAATGATGACGGAACAGGTTTTGCTTTTATTACAGGTAACTTATTTCTACTTTTGACGATATGAGAATCGGAGGCGTTGTAAAACAAAATAACAGTGATTCGCCGGATGGCGAATCGGCCATCATTTATGTAAAGGGCTGTAACTTCAGATGCAGCTTTTGCAGGAGCCTTGTATTGACTCAGACCGATATGCTCAATCGTACGGCCGACCTCTCAGAACAGATAGTGTTTGATTTCCTTCGCCTCAATAAAAACAGTATACGTGAAGTATTGATAACAGGAGGAGAGCCTACCTTGCAGGAGGCCCTGCCGGCCTTCCTGATGCAGATAAAGGGAATGGGATTTAAGATAAAACTGAAGACCAACGGGACAAACGCCGGGATGTTGGAAAAACTAATAAGAATAGGGCTTGTCGATCACATCATTATGGATGTCAAGGCTGCATTGAGCAGCTCAGCTTATGAGAAGATCACAGGAGTGGTGAGCGATGATTTAATAGATAATGTTTTTAAATCAGTATTGCTGATTAAAGGTTCAGGAATGAACCATGAGTTCTTCACAGTAGTGTTGCCCGGTATTCATTCTACTGAAGATATTGAAGAGCTGCAGTCGGTCCTTGACGGCAGCAAATATACCCTGCAGAAAGTAAGGGTTGGAACAACAGAATCCATTTTATTCTGATCTGTTGTTCACATCATCTATGTCTTGTTTCAACAGGATATATTGGTTATTCCAGTGCTTCATTTTTTGTCAACCTTATCAAGGTCTTTAAGTTCCTCGATACCTGTTTTATCTGACATATCAGCTATTGTCTTAAGGTCAAGATCACCTGTTATAGACACCACCGTGCTCCCTTCACCTCCTGACACCATTACCAGTTCGGCAATCCGACCCTTGACCTCGAGGATCATAAACCTCACCTCTTTGTTCTGATCTTTTACAAGCATCAGATCTTCATAACCGGCAGCAGGCAGCAATTTCAGAAGTTCCTTCCCAAAATGAGTGGGGATGCGCAGGGAGTCACTGTTTTCAGATAGTATACGTATACTCTTTAATCTGCTCATAAGGTTTTGATAATCTTTGTCTTCTGTGTTCATCCCGGAAAGAATGCTGAACATTTTCGGGGAGATGTAAACAGTAGTGAAGCCATCTTTACCGGAGTATTTTTCGAATATCTCATCCACCGGATTCTTTTGAGCCCATATGGTTGCTGATATGGTCATCACGATTAATAAAATGAGTAACTTTTTCATTGTATATGGCTTTATTCTTATTGTTTTCCTTCTGTTCTGGTTTTATTAAAATTCGATTTAAGTCCCTCAACACTTTTTACTGCCGTATGTGAGGCACTTTTGAATGTTTCAAGTGCTGACTGAGCCTCGCCCATGCTTTTTAAAGCCGGTAATCCTTCAGTTCCCTTTTTCATATTGAGTGAGACTTCATTCAACACTCTCCTTACCTCAGCCATTGCCAGCTGAGGATCATTATAAGTATCTTTCATATAAGCCGGTTTGGAATTAAGGCTATGCACTATCAGGTAACCTGATATAATAAGCGCTACCGTGGCTGCAATCCTGTAATACCATAAAAACCTGGTGCTGCCTTTGACAATTAAAGATTTATCATCTCCGGTAACGGCATTAAGCCTGGAATAGAAATCATCTGACGGGTCAGGTATCTTGATGCCGCTATAGTTTCTAAACCACTCTCTTTCAACATATAACTCTTCAGGCACGTTTTCTCCTGAGAAATACTCAATAAGAGCAGACTCCTCCTTCTCAGTTGTTGTCCCTTCGTAGTACTTAGAAAGGATTCTTCTGGCTTCTTTCTGATCCATAGCTATATATTTTTATCATTTCCTCCCTGACCATCTTTCTCGCTCTCGAGAGATTAACCCTCAGCGCGTTAATTGTCAGACCGGTTATTTCAGAGCTCTCTTCATATGTCAGGCCTTCAATGTCCCTGAGGATAATTGCGCTTTTATAAGGCTCATTCAGCCCGGCGATAATGGCTTTTATCATTTCAGAGGCCTCTGTGTTTTCCAATTCCTCTGAAGGTTCATTCCCCGTCAGCCTGAGAGCCGGATCCTGTGCATCATCGGTCACTTCATATTTCCGGTGTCTGAGCCTGTCGAGACACAAATTGCGTGTCATTGTCATTGCCAGCGCCTCAGCACTGTTGTATCTGACAAGTTCATCCCGTTTCTCCCAGAGTTTTATCATTATCTCCTGAGCCACATCCTCTGACTCCTCACGGTTGTTCAGAAAGCGGAAGGCGAAAGTATATAACTTCCGCCCCATTGGTATCACTCTGTTTCTGAACTCGTCTGGAGACATGTGCTTAGGATCGCTTTACACAAAAGTATTAATTTCCGTTCTCTTCAAGCCCTTCCAGAACCTTTAGATTATCTACGTTCCCATTTGCAAGCTTCTTCAGGTCTTTCTTCTCAAAACTTCCCTTTACCTGTACAAGCGCATTGTCTTTACCCCCGGAGATGACAAGCAGTTCTTTGATCAGCCTCCCTGATGTTTTTACCATTACACGCACATCGTTTTCAGCATTTTTCACAATCATAAGCTCGTCATACCCTCCCTTGTCAACACTGTTTTTTAATTCTTCCATGAAATTTATCCTGCCTGTGATATTTTCATCATTGATGCTAAGTATCCGCACTGAAGAAATCTCAATCGATACATTCTCATTCCTGACGCTATCTGATGTATCAGCAAAAAGCTTAAACAGATTTCCGCTGATGTTTACGGTAGTGAAACCTTCCTTACCTTCATAGCGGTTAAAAAATGCATCAATTCCATTTCTCTGGCCCATTACGGCAGTTACAGAAATCAGCATAACAGCAAAAGCAAAAACCATTCTTTTCATGACTTGTTTTTTTATGTTTTCATTAACAAGACGTACATCGTGAAAAAACATTACAGCGAAAACGAAAAAAAAAAGGGCATTGAAACCAACACCCTTTTATATCGCTTTAATCAATCTTAGCTTCTGAAGTCTGCCATAACATCAGGATATACATTCGCATCAAGTTTCTTTTTAATTTCCTTGAATGCTTTTATTGTATATTCCACATCTTCAAGAGTATGGGCAGCTGTGGGTATAATCCTTAGCATAATAACTCCCTTTGGAACAACGGGATAGATAACCACGGAACAGAATACCCCATAATTCTGTCTGAGATCCTTAATGATCTGGGTAGCCTGGGTTACTCCGCCTTTAAGGAAAACCGGGGTTACAGGTGATTCAGTATTTCCAAGGTTAAAACCTGCCTCCTTAAGTCCGCCCTGAACAGCTTTTACAATTGTCCAGAGATTTTCGCGGTATTTAGGATTTTCCTGTATAAGTTCAAGACGTCTGATTGCGCCCAGGGTCATTGCCATTGGCAGTGATTTGGCATATATCTGTGACCTCATGTTACAACGGAGGTACGTAATTATATCTTTTTCGCCGGCTACAAATGCACCTATACCTGCCATACTTTTGGCGAAGGTGGCAAAGTAGACGTCAACATCATCCTGAACGCCAAAATGTTCGCTTGTTCCGGCTCCGGTTTTACCCATAGTGCCAAAGCCATGGGCATCATCAATGAGCAGACGGAAGTTATATTTTTTCTTAAACGGTACTATTTTGTCAAGAGCTCCAAGGTCTCCGGCCATGCCAAAAACACCCTCTGTAATAACCAGGATGCCTCCACCAGTCTCTGCAACATGTTTCTCGGCATGCTGAAGCTGTTTTTCAAATGATGCCATATCGTTGTGGGCAAAGACGAACCTTTTGCCAAGGGTGATTCTCAGACCATCCATGATGCAGGCATGAGATTCAGAATCATAGACAATGACATCATTACGGCCTACAAGACAGTCAATGATTGACACCATTCCCTGGTAACCAAAATTTAAAAGATAGGCAGCCTCCTTTTTTTCAAATTTTGCAGCCATCTGCTCGAATTTCTCATGAGTAGAGGTATGACCTGACATCATACGTGCGCCCATCGGAGCACCCATACCCCATTGTGCTGCAGCTTCAGCATCAGCTCTTCTGATTTCAGGATCGTTTGCCAATCCAAGGTAGTTGTTCAGGCTCCAGTTCAATACCTCTTTCCCCATAAACCTCATGTGAGGGCCTATTTCTCCCTCAAGTTTCGGGAACATGTAGTATCCGTCAGTGGCTTCCTGGTATTTACCAAGCTCACCTCTGTTGGTTCTAAGCTTTTCAAAAATATCCACGATTGTTTGATTTTGATTTATGCTCGCAAAAATATGCATTACAATCCTATGAAGTCTACCTATTTATACCCATTTTAAATGTCGAAAGTCGAAAGTCCAAAGTCGAAAGTCGAAAGTCGAAAGGTACCTTTTAACTTTGGACTTTCAACTTTCGACTTATTCTGGCACAATGCTTGTGTAGATACGACTGACATATCATAATTCGATATTAAAATAGTACATTTATACCCTTTTTAACCAATGAATAAAAAAATTATAGTAATTTTGCGCAACATTTTTATTATGAGGAAGAATATATACATCCTTTTACTGTTAGCTCTTGTCGCTACCTCGTGCGGAGAATATGATGCACTTTTGAAAAGCACTGATAATGAGCTTAAAAAACAAAAGGTCTATGAATATTATGATGCCGGAAAGTATCTTAAAGTGACTGAGCTCTTACAGCAGATACTTCCGCGTTATCGTGCCACCGAAGAAGCCGAACAGCTTAACTGGATTAACGCTCAGGCCAATTATAAGCTTTTGGATTACGAGATTGCACAGCAGATGTTCAAAGATTTTGCTGATCTATACCCGTTGAGCACAAATGCAGAGGAAGCCCTTTACATGGCCGCTGTCTGTTATTATAATATGTCTCCGAGGGCTGAACTTGACCAGGCTAACACCAATAAGGCTATTGAGAGCTTCACTATTTTTATGACACGCTTTCCTAACAGCACCCGCACCCAGGAATGCATTGAAAAGAAGAAGGAGATGCAGGAGAAGATGGTGGAGAAATCATATATCAATGCCAGACTTTACTATGATATGGGCGAATTCAAGGCTTCAACAGTGTCTCTGTCTAACAGCCTGAAAGAATACCCTGATACCAAATACAGGGAAGAACTGATGTTCCTTAAACTGGATGCACTTTACCAAACCGCTTTGAGGAGCATCCCGTCAAAACAAAGGGAACGCTACCAGAATGCACTTGATGAATACTATTCATTCATTGAAGAGTATCCAAAATCAAGCCATGAAAAAGACGTTGAGAAAATTTATGCCGCTACTGCAAAATTCCTCAAGATTGAGAAGACCGAAAATTAATTGTTAAAACAAATATTGACCAGAGATATGGACTATAAGAAGAGCAATGCTGTTGTAACAACCATAACCAGGGACCCCAATAAGTTTGATGAAGTTACAGGTAATATATACGAAAGTGTCATTATCTGTACCAGGAGGTCAAACCAGATAAGTGTTGAAATGAAGCAGGAATTGAATTCCAAGCTTGAAGAGTTTGCCTCTTTCAATGATAATCTTGAGGAAGTATTTGAAAACAGGGAGCAGATTGAAATCTCAAGATTTTATGAGAAGCTTCCTAAACCAACTCTTATTGCCCTTTCCGAATTTGAAGAAGGTAAGGTTTACTACCGCAATCCGGATAAGGAGCAGAAGACTAAGAAACAATAAAGCCAATGCTTAACGGCAGGAAGATACTGCTAGGTGTGACCGGAGGTATTGCAGCATATAAGGCAGCAATAATCGTCCGGTTGCTTGTTAAGGAAGGTGCCGAAGTAAAGGTGGTTATGACCGAACATGCCAAAGAGTTTATCAC
>JGI20214J51088_10002650_pt1 | contig 11875 bp, 7 predicted proteins | sample WetSurMetagenome_FD_51088 | JGI IMG/M metagenome (IMG submission 51088)
ACCTCACCACGAACGGAATATCAAACACTTACGGTTTCTAGGATCCGTTCGCCCTGAGGTATCGAAGGGTGAACGAGACTTTTTACGAGTTCATCAATATTGGAACCCCATGCTTTTTAAGTCAAGAAAATCCCGAGGTTAATTTATGTTGATTTTTGGCTGTATCGGGGCTAAACGGAATTGTTGTAGAGACTCCCTCATGAACAGATCCAAGAAGACGAAAAAGGCGGCCGGCGTTCGGGTTCTAACCCCTGAGGAACAAAAATCTCTTGATGTTTTGTTGGAAGACCTCAACCAGGTGGATCCATCCCGGCTTGCAGAAGAGTCTCCAGGCCCCCACTTTGCCGAAGCGCTCGTGGAAAGGCTGCCCATCACGGACCCTCAGACTCCAAGGATCCTCCTTGGCTTGAGGTCATCGATCCACGAAAAACGCGTAGTCAGAGCGATTAAGAAAGCCGCTTTCAGGCTCAAGCAGAGGGGCATCATGCTCCCCGAGGAAAAGGATGCCGAGCCCCCTGTTCTCCAGCCTTACAAGCAAGGTGAAACCGGCATCTCCGCCTATTTGGGTCCCATTGACGGCACGGGAAGCAGACCCGTCTTTATTTCTGTCCCGCAAATGCCGGCAGGCGTCGATGTGGCCATTGGTGTTGTTAACGATGAGGAAGGAATCATCGAGTTTGCTTTCACCAGGCACAGCAAAAAGCGCATGAAAGAGATCAAGGATCTCTTCTTCAGTAAACTTCCCAACATGGTTGAAACGTCCCTCTCTCATGCCGCGGATGTTCTTGAAAAGGCTTACCAGACCAAGGGACCCGGAGTCAGTGACTCTGCAAGAGCCTATCTTCAATTCAGACCATGGCTGCGTGAGCATACGTCCAAGATTGAAAGACCGGAGGCTTATCGTTTCCTGCCGTCTGAAACGATCTCCTCTGATTTGTTGACCGAGTCGCAACTTCAGCGCCTCTTCGAGCACGAGCTTCTGGTCTCGTGGATCCTTGATCTCAGAAGCCTGAGGCCCTTGATTGAAGAAATCAGAAAAGCCGAAGAAAGCAGGATTTTTATCTCCGAAGGGCAACGGCTGGAGCACATCCAAAGAATAAAATATGAAGGAATCCCCAAGCTCTTCTCTGAAGCCCGAAAGCTGAGCCTCAAATATCGCCTTGAGGAAATGGCCTATGTTTTCCTCAAGTCTGCTGAAGAGACCCTCGGCCGTCTGTGTCTGGCCGCCGCCTCTTCTCTTGCTGAACAAGACTCTCCCATCAAGGTCAATCCTTTCACTAAGTTTCTGATGGAACGAAGTCTCGCCTATTACCTTAAAAGCACAACGAGATCGGAAAAACCTTCGGATCGGCAGAGTCAGAGACTGATCGTAACCTAACTGCAATTTCACCTTAAAAAAACCAATTTAAGCAAATTTTGAAATAGTTGACATTAAAGGCTTATTCAGATAGAATACACGCAAATTCTGTCCTGGTGAGCCCTTCTCCGTGAGGGACAACCATCAGTTGGTTCTAGGTCAGATTCAGCCAAAGGGGGTCCGTTAACATGAAAAGAAAGATTGCACTACTTGTTGCTCTTTGTTTGGCGACGCTTGCCGGTGCTGCCTCATCAGCGTTTGCGGATGAAACCCAACTCCACTTTCTCTACTTCAATAACGGGAAGTCTTTGAGATGCGACGCGATTTGGAAAAGCATTGACGATTATGCCTGGTGCAGAAAATCGGGGAGCGTGCAGGGATTCCCTGCGAATGACGTGGACATGAAAAAAACTTTTGAAATCCAAACGGCTGTTAATCAGCTGGTGAACAAGAGCGAAGCGAGTTTCAACCGTAGGGACTGGGATGCGACCATCGCAGCAGCTTCCGGTGCCATTGCTCTTGACCCGAATAATGAAGTCGCGTTCACCAATCGGGCTGGAGCCTATGCGAACAAGGGTAAGCTCAAAGAGGCGTTGCAGGATTGCAACACCGCTATTGGGATCAATCCTTACTTCCCTCTCGCTTATAATAATCGGGGTTATGCGTTAGAGTTGTCCGGCCAACTGCCGCAGGCAACGCTTGATTATGAAATGAGCTGCAACATGGGAAATGACCTTGGTTGCAAGAATTACAGGAGAGTGTTCTCCCCTTCCAAGTAAGAAACGTCAGCCATGGCGGCAAGCTTGAAAAAGAAAGGCAGAGCCCACGGGCTCTGTCTTTCTTTTTCTATTCTTCGGCGCGACCCCCTGCATTAGGCCTTCTCCGCCGATACTTTCTCCCAGCAGGACCATTCACAATCCCCTCCCCCATACTCCCTGAGGTAGGGATTGTCGCAGCTCACACTCCGCAAGGTTTCTTTACCGTCATTTTCGATGTGATATTCCACAAGAAGGTAGGAAGGCCTCATGTCCTGAGGACATTGAATTTCCCGTTTAACCCATCTTGATTGGCTTTCCATAAAAGCCTCCGCTGTTTCATGTCTTTTGCCGATCCCGTATTGCCTCGCCTTTCAATCCTAGCTCATTCCCCAAAAAGCCGCAATACCGAGCCTCAAAAGTTCGTTGCCCTGGCAGCAAAAACCTTCTACAATATTATTGNGCAAACGNAGATGACCAGCAGCATTCCCTTCACGATTGGGCTTGTTGCAGCCGCAGCCTTCAACGGACTCTTGGCCGCTTATGCATTTCGATTCCGCGCGACGCCCGCCGCAGGCCCCCTGACCTGGCTCTTGCTTGCCTGCATGGTTTACTCCCTGGGATACGCCTTTGAACTCGCCAGCTCAAGCCTCCAGAACATGCTCTTCTGGTCAAGCGTCCAGTATCTCGGGATTTCCTTTATTCCCTCCCTCTGGCTGGTTTTCATTCTCGTGTATTCAGGGAAAGAGGCATGGCTCACCCCCATAGCGAGCGCAGTGCTTTTTGCGTTGTCCGGCATGACTCTTGTGCTTCACTGGACCGACTCGCTCCATCACCTCTACTATGCCCAGGCNAGTGTNGACAAGACCGGGCCTTTTCCTGTTCTGGCCTTTGTCAAAGGCCCATGGTATTGGGTTCATCAAGCCTACACGAACTTTGCTCTCCTGGCNGGCACCCTCCTTCTTCTGAACCGGTCCCTCCGCTCATCGCAGGCTTACCGTCCCCAGACTGCNGTCGTGCTCCTGGGTTCGGTATTGCCGTGGCTGGTCTATCTGGNTTATCTTGCGGGGCTCAGTCCTCACCACATTGATCTTTCTCCTTTTGGCTTGGCTGTCTCAGGGCCCCTCTTCGCCTGGGGAATTCTTCGCTACAAGCTCCTTGACCTCGTGCCAATTGCAAAGGAGAGCGTCTTTGCCGGAATGCGGGATGGCGCGGTCGTGGTTGATCTTCAGAACCGGTTGGCTGATTTCAACCCCGCTGCGGAGAGGATTTTTCCGGTTCTTTCCCGAATGTCTGTGGGGCAGCCCCTGCGCGAGGCTCTGGCCGGGCTTGAAGCGCTTGACGACCTTCTCAAAGAGGGCGGCCCTCCCGAAGTGGAGATTCAGGTGGGCCATGATCCATCCCGTCAATACTATCAAGCGAGGATGTCGGAGGTGAGGAACAGGACCGGGAAAGCCCGCGGCCGCACGATCGTGTTCAGTGAAACAACGGCCCAGGTTCTTCTCCTGCAAAAGCTCCAGAGGCTGGCGTCCGTTGACGATCTCACAGGCGCTTACAACCGCCGTCATTTTATGGAGCTCGGGAGGAATGAAGTCGCCCGTGCCAAGCGCTACGGCAGAGCCATGTCCGTCATCATCATCGACCTCGACCATTTCAAGCGAGTCAATGACACCTGGGGGCATGAGGCGGGCGATGTCGCCCTCAAGGAAGCGATCCGTATTTTCAAGAAGGGGTTGAGGACTTCCGACCTCTTAGGGCGTCACGGAGGAGAGGAGTTCGCGGTTCTGCTTCCGGAAACGCCCCCTGGTCAGGCGGCCATGGTGGCGGAACGGCTGCGCGAGATGCTTGCTCAGACGCCCATCTCGATTCCCGGCGGCCTGACCCTCACGCTCACGGCAAGTTTTGGTGTGGCGGGCATGGAACGATTCACTGAAGACACGATCGATTTTTTGATTCGGTCCGCGGATCAGGCGATGTACGAAGCCAAGGCAGCGGGCCGCAGCTGCGTCCGAGTGGCCTCGATCCTCCTGCGGCCGACATCCTAGTTCACCAACACTCCCTGGTCGTCCGGGGTCAAACACCCTTTGGCTGCGCCGGAGGCATGCATTAGCCTTTAATCGAAGTTTTCTTTGACGAAATCTCTGAGCCTGCCTTCGAAATTTATTTCCCACCCGCCGTGATACACGATCCGAGTCGCGATCTCGCTGGAGAGGATGGCGTGTTTGATTTTCGGAGGTATTCGTTTTGTCCGGCCCCTGAACTTGGGGTCGTCCCGGATCAGGGCCGGCAAATGGCTCAGGAGCACTTTTCGGAATAGGGGATGATCGGAAAGTTCAGGCCGGCTCTGGAAATAGCTGAAGAGCTTTGCATAGTGATCATTAATCTCCTCGCTGATCGCATTACTGATATCCGTGTAAAAGAGCTTCCCGTTTCCTTCCCGGTATCTCCGGAAAATCAGATTGGCCTCCTCCTCCGCTCTCTTTTCGAGGATGGCCAGGACATCTTGAACGTAAACCTCCTTGTGAGCCAGGAACTCCTTCGCGGTCATGAGGAGGTTGGCGATAATTTCGTAGGAAGAAGAGATAACGCCGCACTTGTTGGCCGATGCATCCCGCAGGACGATCACTCCCTTTTTCTGAATCTCCGAGCGCGCCACGGGCGTGATAAAAGAATTGGCCCCTTCGGTGATCACGCGGAGGGTCGGTTTTCCACTGGAGTCAAGAAGCCGGTGCCAGTTGCTCCTGTCGATGGCCTCAGGCCTTCCCCCACAGGGAAGAAAAAGGTCCGTGGAAACCGTGAACACAAGTTCATCCATCTCCTTGTAGAATTCATCCACCGTGACCCAGGTCTCCTCCACTCCTTTTTCTCCGCGGATCACCTTTCTGTACAGTTCCCGAAGACCATCCTGGCGGCGGTCTGCCCGGAAAAGCATAAACCCTCCCGGGTGAAGCGCTTCGGGCCGGAAGTGATCCAAATCCCGTTTGAGAACGATCCTCCGCAACTCCGCTCTCTCCGCTCCTTCCGGATCATAAAGACCTGCCGTGCCGTCTACGAGGCTCAGAAGCTTGGCCTTGGGGCAGCGCTCCAGCAGCAGGCGAATGGAGTTCCCCGCAACATCTCCGTTGGGCCCCCCTGTAAACCTGGCCGTAAACGGATCCCGGCTGATGTCGATGCCGATTTCCTTCATGGCCACCTCCGCAAATTTCATCACGCCCCTGGAGGTGACCCCGTATTCCTTGTGATTGATTCCGATCTCCTTGCTCGACATGATGCCGATGCCGAGAACGTAACCCCTTTTCACGGACTGCCGCGCGATGAACTCGATCATGGCATCACTCATGTTTTCATCCGGCCCCAGCTCAATGGGCTCGTCCTCTCCGTAGTAGTCCACCACGCCCGGATGTTTGGCCCGGCCCTTTTCCGTTACAAAAAGGTCCAGGAAAGCATTGAGAATTCCATACTGCACCTTGTACAGGCGCTGGGTCACCAGCGTGGGAGAATCAAGACCCACAGCATCTACCACCACGGTCAGCTTGGAGCCCCCTTCATAGATATCCTTGTTCTTGAGGTGCTGCGTGTGAGCCAGGACATAGACCTCTTTGAACACGGTGTTGGTGTTGGTGGTGCACTCGTCCGGCGTCTTGCAGATGATGGTCCGCCACCCGCCCCGGGCAATGTCTGAAAATCCGATGTGATACCCGACGGCATGACGGCTGAAGAAAAAGGTGATCCGGAAAGGTCTTCCCTGGGGCAAGTCCGAAGTGGAGGCTGATCCCAGATCGCCCAGGATCTCGGGATCCAACCGGAACGCGAGAGCGTGCTTTTCAGGGACAAAGAAATTGGTCTTGAGTGTCCGCTGGATGAAGAAAAGACAGGTTCTGAAGATGGTCCTTCGCACCTCGTCCAGGTACCTATGCCCCGTGTTGTAGCCTTCGATCACCTCCAGCGCCTCTTTCCGCTCCTTTTCGTAAAGCCCCTCTCTTTCAGGAATGTCCGGATCAAACCGGGTCTTGAACAGACGGATCAAGCGAAGCGTGATACCAGGGTCGGAGTGAAAGGCCGTGGTCATCACGCNCTCATCAAAGCGGTCCGGCTCCTTGTGAGCCAGGAANGTGTGACAGAATGCGGCAAAGGCATTGGTCAGGGAAGCTTCTTCTCCGGTCAGGATGCGGTTGGTCACAAAATCCGTGTAAGAGACGCTGGAGGTTGAAAGAATCTGCGTGTTGTAGAGTTCGTTCTGGAGCTTTCTGAAGAGGTCGGACCCTTTTTCCACCAGCTTTCCGTCATGGGTGAGGACATAGAAGTTACCGAGAAAATAGGGGTGCACCCCTGTGCTGATGATCAAGCAGTAGGAACGGCGGACTCCGATCCCAAGCCTCTGGAAGATCTCGCTCACCTGGGTGAGAAAATCCTTCTGGGGAGGATTGCCTACAGAGAAAAGGATGCGCGATTCTTCGTGGTGCCTCTCATCCTCTTTGATCTCCACGTCAAAGAAGAGACCGTCATGCCCTTTGCCCTGTTGATACAGCCAGAGCACACGGGCCACTCTTTCGGGCGGAGAGATTCTCACATAGGAAGCGTTATTCAGCCACAGAAGTTTCAGACTGGCATCGAACTCCGTGAAGTCGTAGTCAGGATAAAGCCGTTTCATCGCCGCCTGAACGTTTCCTTTGATCCACACCGGAATTTTGACAACTCCGGCCTGTGCAATCTCCTCGTGGCTTTTTCTGTCGAATTCATACCGTTGGATTTCCAGGTGTTTGCCCACCGCAGGAATAGGCGTGTAGGAGTGAGACATCTCCGCATAAGAGATCTCACGCTGCTTGAGGGTCTTGAGGGTGTCGTAGATCGAGCCGGGAACGTCGAGCCTTGCGATCATCTGCTTCTTTTTCTGATGGACAAGGACCACTTCTATTTCGTTCGCCACATCCGGAAGCCTTTCCGCGAGATGGATGATCGCATCCACTTCCTCCTTCATGGTGATGAAGAAGTAAGGATGCATGTTACTGTACAACCACTGCAGGTTCTCCGAGGTTTTCCTCGATTGGTCGAGAAGTCTGCTTTCGATCCGGCGGTGAAGCGCCTCATCTTGGAGAACCACTGGAACCTCACGATCCCGGAGGGATGCCGATTTCAATACGCTTTTTGATGTCATGTTTTCCTCTGCAAGAGTCCTGTAATCAGTTGCCTGCTCTTCGCTCCTCAAAGAACTCGCACAGCCACGTGCCCCCGCCGGGCTTAGTGAGCCTGCAGGCATAGAGCTTATCACAGCGTTTGCACAGTCCGATATAGTTGTCTGAGAAATTCTCCCGGTTCACGGCGGCCTGGACGGGAGTAGTCACCAAGACCGGATCCGTCTGGGTTTCTTTCTTGCGCGGATTCGCTCTGCTGGAGCTGAACTCCTCACAGAACATGACCGGGTGCCGAATGCTCTTCGGGTAACGGCAGATGGCCAGACTCGTGCAGGCCACGCAAATCCCCATCCTCCCGAGCGCGCGCTTTCTTGGGCTTCTTTCTTTCTTAGCGGCTTTAGCCTCCATGCGAGTCTCCTCCTTTTTCTTAGGTTCAGTTAAGAGATGGATTCGAAGGCCTTTCGATCCTTCGATCTTGAGGAACAGCAATCCCTATGCCACTGTAGGGATTTGGATGCAACCGGCTCAATTCACGAGGGTTTTCTTGAGTTGACTTTCACAAGGTGCAAAACAGAACTCTTGATAACGGGCGGAAACGCCCAGCGGTGAGGGCTGCTTCAGGGTTATCTAGCTGCAGATTATAGACAAAATAGTTGTGGGCACCTTCGCCCACTATGGGCGGTCACAGACCGAATTTATGCATTCTCCTGAAAAGAGACCGCCGGGAGACACCCAGGAGAGAGGCGGCTTTCGACTTGTTCCATCGGGTCTGCTCCAAGGCACGGGAGATGGCGCCTTTCTCAAGCTCTCGCACCGTCTCTTGGAGCCGCTTCCCTTCAGGCGGCCTCTTTTCAGCGGGGTGTCCGAGTTCATCGACGCTCATGAAGTCCAGACGGTCGACCGTGAGATACCGGTGGATCACGTTTTGGAGTTCGCGGATGTTGCCGGGCCAAGTGTGATTGAAAAAAGCCTCCAGGACATCTCCGGGAAGACGGGCCGGCTTTCCTTCCTCCGCATAACTTCGCAGGAAGTGGTCCACCAGTAAGGGAATGTCTTCCTTGCGGTCCCGAAGCGCCGGCAACGTGATGGGAATCACATTGACCCTGTAAAAGAAATCTTCTCGCATGAGCCCTTTCTTGACCTGGTCTACCAGGTTTCTGTTGGTCGCTGCAATGGTGCGAAAATCCGATTTCCTGGCTCTGCTGTTCCCAACAGGGACATAGTCTCCTCCGTCAATGGCTCGCAGGAGCTTGACCTGCATGTTCAAGTTCAGTTCCCCGATCTCATCCAGGAACAGGCTTCCGCCGTCCGCGATGTCCAGATACCCCGGCTTGTCCGCGTAAGCGCCTGTGAAGGCCCCTTTCTTGTGGCCGAAGAATTCGCTCTCCAGAAGGTCTTCCGGGATGGCTCCGCAGTTGACCGTGACAAATTCCTTTTGCCGCCTGCCGCTCAGCTCGTGCACCGCGCGAGCCACCAGTTCTTTTCCTGTGCCCGACTCCCCAAAGATGCAAACATTGGCATTGGAGTTTGCTGCTTTCAAAATCAGCTCGTACACCTCCTGCATAGGTTGGCTCTTGCCGATGATGTTACCGAACCGGTATCGCTCTCTCATAGAGGATCGCAGGGTGATGTTCTCTTTGCGCAGGTGCTCGGCTTCTTCCCGCATGGCGATCTCTTTGAGCACCCTCTCCGTCACATCCCGAACGGTCGTGAGAACGGCAGGCTTCCCATCAAACTGAATCACGCTATGGTGTCCTTCGACCCAGAGGCTTTTTCCATCTTTCATGACGCACTGGGCTCTGAACCCCTTGTCGTAAGGGGGATCCGAATCCAGCACCTTGAAGAACCGATCGTCGGTCTGAATGAACCCTTCCGAAGCCAGTTCGGCCGGCGTTTTCCCGATCAGAATCCGTGCCTCCTTGAACCCAAACATGGATACGAACGCACGATTCACAAAGAGGAACTTCCCTTCCTGAAGGAGCGTCACACCATCCGCGACCTGTTCGGCAAGGACGCGGTATCTCTCTTCGCTCTCCTTCAGGGACTTTTCTGCGAGCTTGATCCAAATGATTTTCCCCAGTTTTTCAGCAACCGCATCGATCAGCTTCCTCTCTTCTCTGAGAAAGGGGCCTTCGTGGCTTTGCGGTCTCTTCTCTTTGTAGAAAACTTCCAGGGTTCCCATGTCCTCATCGTTGAAGACAATATCGGACGCCAGCCTCCAGGTCGTCTCCCTGAAGTCCTTTGTCTTGAACACCTGGTCATCCAACGTGATCCGGCCGCAAGTGACTTCGGGGTACTGCCAGGCGGCTGGGAGGATGAGGAGAGTCCCCTTGATAATTTCTTCCAGAGAAATGCCCGGCTTTTCCAGAAGATTGGAAATGCCGTAAAGGCAGTCCAGCTCCTTCACCCTTTCCCGAAGATCGTGACTCACCCGTTGAAGCGCATCGTCAGAAGTCTTGCGTTTCATGAATTTCCCTCTTCCACCCTGTTTCACTCGATGTCCATCGTTTCGTTTACAAAGAATGCCTTGAATCTCCATCGGTTTCATTCCTCGCAGCTTGCTGCGACTTTGTCATTCTCTGCGAAGGCGGGAATCCACGGTTCCCTACTACCGGTTCATCAATGAAACGGCGAGAGAACGGTCGGGCTGCTTTCATTCTTCAAAGCTTGTTCTCTATAGCGTCGACTTTCACGAAATTAAGTTCCTGCATCATGGCGGCGCCCAGGACGAGGCCGGTCAAATCCAACTCCTGTGCACCGATGGGGTTTTCTATGAAAGAGGGTTTTTCAAGATGGCACCGTCATGAGAGATTCATGCCCGGATGCAGCCCAGGGCTTTCACCGCAATTCTGCTGCTTTTTGAAGGATATAAATCACCTCAGACAGCCCGATCTTGCCATCCGTATTGACGTCTACCGATCGTTGGATTGCTTGGCCCTCCATCGTCATTCCCGTCAGGACCTTCATCGCCGCGATAGCATCAGCGAGATTCGTGATGCCGTCGCCGTTTACATCCCCCTTCTGGATCATCATCACGCATGTCGACAATTTCCCGATTTTTCCGTCCTGGTATTCAGTGAACCAGAGGCTTCCGTCCGGACCTGCTGCAATACTTTGCGGAAAACTGTTGTAAGTCGGCACCGGGAACTCGGTCACAACGCCGGACGTTGTCATTCTACCGATCTTATTGCTCCATGATTGGGTGAACCAAAGGTTGCCGTCCGGACCTGCCACGATGCCCGGGATGCCCACGGATGAACCGGCGGCATACTCCGTGTAAATGCCTGATGGGGTCATCCTGCCGATTTTAGATCCCTCGCCTTCTGCGAACCAGAGATTGCCGTCCGGTCCTGCCGCAATGGCATAAGGCATCCAGAAGGTTACCGGCAACGGGTACTCCGTCATCACGCCGTCCGTCGTGATCTTGCCGATGGTATTGCCCAGTGACTCCGTAAACCAAAGGTTGCCGTCAGGACCAGATGCAATGGTGTAAGGACGGCTGTCTGCCGTAGGGATAACGAATTCCACGACCGCGCCGGCGGTGGTCATTCTGCCGATTTTCCCTGCGTTTAATTCCGTGAACCAGAGGTTCCCGTCCGGTCCCGCAGTGATTCCCCAAGGCATGCCCGCAGAAACCGGCAAACTGTATTCGGTGATGACGCCCTCCGGGGTGATCTTTCCTATCTTTGCCGCGTAGGATTCCGTGAACCAGAGGTTCCCGTCCGGACCGGCCGTAATATACCGCAGATGAGCGGCCGCCGTCGGTATGGGAAACTCCGTGATCACGCCTTCCGGTGTTACCCTGCCGATCTTGTTGCCCTCCAGTTCGGTAAACCAGAGGTTCCCGTCCGGTCCCGCCGTGATGTCATAAGGCAGACTGGAGGCTGTCGGTATGGTATATTCCGCTATCTCGCCGATCGTACAGGCCGCTGTCGTAAAGTCAACATCATTTCCGTAACCCGTACCGGTGGCGTTTGTGGCGTAGGCCCGGATATGATAAGGGGTGTTTCGGGTCAAGCCGTAGAGGGGGACAGTGAATGCGTCAGTTCCCATGCCGCCACTCGTGCAAGCGTCCGCCAGGGTCGGATTAGGCGACGTACTCCAGCAGACACCCTTCCCCGTAATCGGCGCCTCACCGTCAAACGTAATGTTGCCGCCTCCCGTAGCCGATGTCGTGGTGATATCTGTGACGGCCGCTGTGCTGACTGCGGGAACAACAGCCGCCGCTGAGAGCCTCACGACAACAAGATCATTCCCGACGCTGTGGGCATTGATGGGAGGGGTTCCTGCCTGTGTGTTCCAACTGGTATAACTGTATCCAGCCGCATAGAGGTTGCTGCTGACGTCCAGGGCAATGCCGTAGGCCATATCGCCGTTGCCGTTACCGATGCCGGACCCGTAAAAGGTGTGCCATTGGTAGGCCCCGCTGCTGTCGAGTTTTAGTAAAACGATATCCGTAACAAAATGACCGCTACCGCTGAAAGCATTTGTGGGGGCTTGGCCTGTCGGTCCGTTCCAGGCCGCCCCGCTGTATCCTGCGAGAAAGATATTGCCGATGCTGTCTATGACAAGGCTGTGGGCGGAATCATCATAGCCGTCCGCCCCATAGAAGGTGTGCCACTGGTAAGCCC
>JGI20214J51088_10002651_pt1 | contig 11872 bp, 11 predicted proteins | sample WetSurMetagenome_FD_51088 | JGI IMG/M metagenome (IMG submission 51088)
TANATGACTGATTAAAAAACGTAATCTATATCTCTTTCATATTTTTTAATAGGAAAAATCTCTGTTTTTTTAACTTCTAATTTCCTTCCTATTTTTTCTTCTATAAAATCATCTATATCTTCTGTAGAATGGAAGGCGTTAATATCTGTATTATAATGTTTCTCAAAATAAATTGTTTTTCTTTTGAGAAGATCTTCCATTCAATACCTCGTAGTTTTCTTAGCAATACGTCTGAAATTTGATTTATTCGTCTGTTTATTAGCAAACTTTCTCATAGTACTTTTCTTATACATTCCAATCATTTACATCTCACCAGTATTATATTGGTCTATATTATACTTAATAGTTTCCAGTAGTATCATTTTCAATAATAAGAAAATAAAGATATATTCTATAGTAAAAAATAATAATGCTATATACCAGTTATAGGATCCTATCGAACCTACATAATTTGCATTTGTATAAAATTTCCCAAACATAAGTGGAAATTCGACAAAGGCAAAAAACTGTACTATAAAAAATACCACTATTTTATATATATCATCAGCAACAAGTATTGCAAAAAATGGAGCCACCCACATAAAATATTGAGGACTATGAAATCTTGAAAATATAATAACTGATATAAGAGATACGCAAATAAACTGAATAAGATTTAGTTCACTTATCTTCTTCATCTTGAAAGCAACAATAAGTAAACCAATAATTATTATTCCCATTATAATTGTCATAACTAATGATATACTATTGGTATCAATTGATAATTTAAATATATCATGTAACCATGAATAAATATTATATGTCAATGTATTTCCATAAACAGACATTGTATTAGACCCAGTGGCAAACAAATATGGTTTTATTGCCTTGTCCAGACCTGTTAATATTATGAATGGAATAAATAATAGTAAAGAGAGTATAGTATAAATTATTATATTTAATTTAATCCTGTCTTTCAATATCCCACTTGAAAATTTACTTTCATATAAAATTAAAAATGGTAAAGCCACTACTGGAAATATCTTTACAAAAAATCCCATTGCATTTATAAAATAACCATTATTTACACTTATAGATAATTCATCTTTATATAATATTAAAAATATTGAGAATAACATAAGAAAAACCGGAAACGAATCGAAACGGGTTAAAGAGGTATATGCCGCACATAAAGATAATGTATAAATAATACCTGATGTAAATGCAGTTTTTTGGCTCTTATAAATTTTTAATGCTATATAATAAATACATATAGCTGTTAGTATATCACATATAATCATTATCATCTGATATACTGAAAAAGTCAACATAAAATTACTAAATATAACAGATGGGATAGAAGCAAGTATATTTGGCATTACAGAAAGAATAGGATATTCATAAGGGAATGAAAAATATGGTAACTGACCATTTGATAATAATATAGATTTTAATACATATCTTCGTATATCAAAATAATCTATATATGAATTGAATATAAACATTGTTGAAATTATTGTTATTATCTTAAAAGATAAGGATAATATAATCAAATAAAAAATATGCGTTCTTGTAATTAGATCATTAGAAAATTTTGGTATTTCGGGTATTTTTTTATTTTTGTGTTTCATAGGCTTATTAGTATTTTTAAATTTAAGTTATATATATTTAGCCTACATAAATTTCAATTTAAACTCTTCAAGTTTGAAATTACCAAGTTTCTTACCTGTTTTAAATTCAATAACATCTACAGTAATAAATTGTTCTATATTATTTTCAACATCCTTCAAATTCATCATACCCTTTGGTGTCTTAATTTTAAAAACTATTGAATTTGTCTTTTTACCCGATGATTTATTTGTACTCATAACTTTATATAACACCTCTTAATATATATAGAATATACATTAGTACTGTTGTCTATTTTGACTTTTCCTCCATCCATAGACGATAATTGTAAATAATACAACTACTGGGAAATATATCTTAATCGCATCATGGAGAACAGCCATAGTTTGTGGATCTCCACCAGAATTTGTACCCAAAGCCAAGAATGCATCAATTAGCGGAGTTAGCATCATATATATGATCCCGGTTACAAAAAGTATAAATAGTATGATCACCCATGTGACCGCTGGTCCGTACTGAGCCATAAATTAGTATACCCCCTGTTCTTCTGTAAAGAATCCAAGATACAAGAATAATCTAACGAACACGGCAAAGACAACAAACCAGGAAAAAACTTTGATCCCCATCAAAATTATGTCTTTTGTAAGAAGAAGTGAGTTTCCATTTATAGCTAAAGCCGTATCACCAGGATTTATAAGTGCTTCGGAAACGAGTCCACCCAACACCTGATCAATCATAGGACCAAAAATACTATACGCAATAAGCAAAACTAATAAAGAAGAAATTGCCGCTAAAACTTGTCCTATTGGGTTTGCCATTTTTACTCACCTTATATAATAATTAAAATTATTATTATTTATATGTTCCTTTCTTCTTTCTACTTTTTAGTTTGGGTTTGGATTTCTTTGGTTTACGAGTTGTAACCTTTGATGGAACAAATGATTGTGGAGTTCCTATATTCATTGCTTCTTTCAATGATGATGATGCACCTCTTGAAAATGCACCAGAAGCTCCACCAGTTCCATAAGGTTGTGTCTGTCGTAAATTCTTAGAGACATCTCCTGCAAGTTTATTAGGCAAAGCAAAATTAAACATACCTTTAACAGTTTTACCACTTGCAACAGTTAATTCTGATAGTGGGTTTTTAATAACACCTGATAGATGTCCTTTACCACCACCGCCACCTCCTCCACCTCCTGGTGGAGCTAAGAATGGAGCACCAAATGCACTACCACCTGAGTAACTTGATCTGGAACCCATAGATGATGATCCTGATGAACCAGAGGATGATGATTGTGATGGTGATTGCGAAGAGCTACCATATATACTTGAACTTGAGAAACTTGAAGAACCAGATGATCCAGAAGATCCTGCCGATCCACTTTGTTTCTCAGGAGCACTACTTCCCTTAGATACACCTTCACTTCTACTACCAATAGCAGAAGATAAAGATGCAAAGTTCAATGATTCTTTTGGTGATTTTCCAAATGAAGATATGCCAGCTAATTTTACTCCAGAACTTGCAGATACCGATGCTGGTATTTTTGAACCAGCTGTTGTTTTTGATTCGGTTTTCGTTTCTTTAGTAGATACCTTTTCGTTAAACGAAAATACATCTGGTCGTATATTTGCAGATATTTCTCCACCAGTTCCCACTTTTCCTGGTGCACTTAATTGTAAATTTGCCATTCCTTTTGGAGTTACAACAGCTGCTGATTTTCCACTTGTGAGGGTTCTCGCTTCTATAGCCTCAAATGGTGACATTGATTTTGCTGTTGCTTCAATAGCCTGACCTCCATATTGAGATTTAACTTTTGCATCATATTTATTTACTAAATCCTGTACCTTAAACCTTTCAATTTTCCCAGATGGTGTCCTCATTTCAATAGTTGCTGAGTTTATTGTATTAAGACCAGATTCCATATTTTTTAATGCGTTTTCAGCATATGATTGTTGTTTTGGTGTCATTTTACCAGATTTTAAATTTTCTTCATATCGAGATTTAAATTTTGTATAAATATTATTTGCATCCCATACAGATTTTCCAAATTTTGCATTTTCCTCTATAGCAGATGGACTTCTTGAAAGTGACATTCTTGATGTCTGCCGTATATTATCCATCTTATCAGTAAATGTTGAATATAATCTTGATACAGATGTTGGCTTTGAAGTTGTTACTTCTGTTGCACCACTCATCATGGGATTTGAATATTTTAATCCTTCCTGAGTTGTTAAATAATCTTCTTTATACTTTTGCCTGAATGTAGAAGGACCAAGGAAAGTTTCACCTATAGATTTTGGCATTGTAATAGGAGTTCTACCTGGAGTTAAAAATAAATTATTAAAAAATCCACTACTTCTTTCTTCTGCGGGAGTGAATAATGATCTGACATTATATTTTCCTTCACCAGGAGCTAATGGTTGATCCATTCCATATAACTTTAAATCTACTCCGGAATCCATTTTATAATTTATAGGTTTCCCTTCTGGAGATTTTGCAGTTATCTCATATGCTCTAGCTGCATAATTTCTAAATCCGGATACACTTTCTGGTAAAATATTTCTAGTCTTACCAAATAATTCAAAATCAAATCTATGACCTTCTGGTGAAGTTACTTTGACATTAACATCTTTAAATCCTCTTTCTGTTAATACAGATTGAATTTCATCAGCCATTAGCCTATTAAATACTTCTGGTTTCTCACTCAAAATATCTATATCACCAACACCCCTATTTTGACCAGCTACTTTACCAGTAATAGCTAAATCAGCAGCTTCGGTAGCCTGCTGACCAATACTTCCTTTTTCTCTAAATATTCCACTTTCTCCAAGTTTACCATTAACAGCTTTATTTACCAATCTTTGATAAGCTTCCTGTTCTAATGGAGATAAATCTTTTGCAAAATCAAGATTTCTTTGTGCTACTGCATCTTGATATTGTAATTTTGAAGTTTCATATCCCAATTTTGATGTTGCCACTGATGCCGATGGAACCTCTGCTGTTGGAACTGTTGATCCTTTACCAGTAATCTTTCTACCAATATTTACAAAATCTGGTAAATTGGTTTCTGCCCATGTTTTTGATTTGGGTGTAGATGGTAATTCTATTTTTACAATTTCTGTACCTACACCTTGAGTTTCCATTGCTTCAGTTGGTAAAACACCACTCTTCATAGTAGTAGCAGCAGCTCTATTGATGTCTTTATTACCAGCACTCTTCCATATATCTTTTGCAGCTGCAAATCTTTCTGAAAACGTAACTGGTTTAAATTTTTCAGTTGCTTCACTTCCAAATGCACCACGATCTGGAATAGTTAATTGTGGTTCATCCATAGTTTCAGTTTTGGTAAATTTCTCTAATCCCCTTCCAATAATCTTATCCATTTCTGATTTAAATCTTTGGGATTGGAATGAAGGTGCCTCTTCAACACTTCCAAATGCACCACGATCTGGAATAGTTAATGGAGTTTCTTCTTCCATTGTTTTAGTAGTAAACTTTCTTTGTACTTCTCCCAATATGTTTTCTTCTGTTGGTTTCTTGGTTATTTCTACATCAGACTTTCTAAGAGTATTTGCTATATCTCCAAGTTTATAAAATTTCTCAACGCCTGGTTGTAATTTTGATTCAAGATAACCTGATGCTTGTCTTGCACCAGCAGTTATATGAGATTCGGATGGTTTAAAATTTTCTTTATATGAAAATTTATAAGGTGCGGCGAAAGATGAACCAACTCCCATTAAACCAGCACCCATTCCAAATTCTCCACCTCTTGTACCTACAGCAGTTGCAGATTGGGATGCATATATAGGCTTACCAGCTGAATCATATCCTTCTATAGTTCTTCCAAATACTTTACCTTCATTACCACCAGTAAGAGGTGCAAGTGGATCAAATGTATACCCAGGTACTTTAGCAGCTTCTCCACCTACAAAACCTGCCATCATCCCAGTCTTGGCAATTTGTAGAGCATCAGCTGTCCAAGGACTTGCAGCTACTTTAGGAAGTACTTTTACACCAACAGTACCAATAACTCCTTCAGCAGCTTTAAATGCACCTGGCATTAACAGCCATGTTGCTGCTTCGAACGGCTTCTCTCTTGGCATATCAAATGCTCCCTGAACACCAGATTGAACAGCTCTCACACCCCACCCAACAGGATTATCCTCAGCCATTCCCCCAGTTGTTACCACTGTCTTTTTAGTTGTATCAGTTAATGGATCATATACATAAGCAGTTTTTGTAAAACCTTCCGGTCTATTATATGNTAAGAACCGTTGTGATGGGAGTAAATCATATGCATTTTCTTTTTCATACATTGGTTTTAATCCCATACTTTTTTGTACTCCCGAAATTCCTTCGACAGCAACATCTCCATATTTAAGCAATCCGACACCAGTATTTTCATATGATGGAAATATTTTTTTAGTAATATTTTCTGATGTCCATGTGCTTCCTCCCTCATATGCTCTACCAAGACCACCAAGTAAACTATTATCTTCCTTTGCTGTTGATGCTTCTGATGCAGGAGTTAGTTTAATTGCATTTGCAGTTGCTACATCATTATCAATTACCGCTTGTTTTGATACAAGACTCTCGTGTAACTTTACTTGTGCTGGATTTGTAGCATCATATTCATATCTGAAAATACCATCACTTCCAACTCCACCTTTAGCACCAGCTGCTAATAAAGCATTTTGAGTACTTGTCATATCTGATTTCTTTGATTCTAATCCCGTTATTAAATTTGTTTTTAAATCAAAATTAGCATCTTTAACATATAATTGAGGTGCTGTTGCTTCTGATCCTATTCCAGATATACCACTAGTTCCAATTGGTGTAGTAACTACTGGCTGTGTAATTGTTGGTGTAGAAACTGGTGTTGTAAGTGTTGGTGATACTCCACCACCAATAAAAGTTGCTTGACTTTCTTCAAGTGCACCCGCTCTTGGTATAAGAGCAAACTCTGGTTCATTTGATGATCCTGGTAATTTAGTTCCAACAAATGTACTATCAAACCATCCACGAACATTATCTCCAAATGATCTCCCAGCTGGTGCCGATGGAGCATTAGCCGCTATAANATCTTCTGGAAGTAAAAATTCATTTAATGTTTGTTTTGGTAAAGTTACTGTTGGTAAAGCTGGTTGATTAGCAGTAGTAGCTGGAGTCGCAATAAGATTCTGATATGGTTCTGCTACTCCTGGTACTACAAGTGGAGCACGAGATGTACTGCCTGATAAAATACTTTCTTCCAATCTACTTGTTGATGGCGATACAAGATTTATTGCCTTTGCATTATCCCATGATACCTGCCATGGAACTTTTTCGTTAGCCATTTCACTCTTTGAAAGATTTGCCCCGAATGGATTTACAAGATTTGCGAGATTTCCACTTTCTGGATCATATCTTCCCATCATATCGCTTAAACCCAATTTCCTTTTATCTAAAAGCTGAACTTTTCCACCATATGCTTCAGCACCAAGTCTTGAGTATGCAGTTGGATTTGATAATACCTTAGCAGCTTCTTCTTTGTTCGCACTCGCATTTAATTCCTGATTCCATTGATTATAAACAACTGGCGTTAATGCTTTTGTAGAAAACTGACCTGATTGAGCTGCACCCTGACTTCCACCCGCTACCTGAAATCCATATACTGGTGTAAATCCTTCTCTTGCTGGTCTTGTAGTATATACTCCAAAACTACCACCTTCTTGATCAACAACAACTTTCGCGTTTTGTACTTCCCTTTGACCCTTTCCTTCACCCATAAATACCGATGTAGTATCTGTATTACCAGGAGCCCTCATTAAATTCATATCTCCACCAACGGAAAGACTACCTGATACTGGTTTTATATCTGATGATATGGTCATTGGTTTTTGTTCTACCTGTTTATTTGTCCATGCTGGCATTCCCGATGTATAATCTGGCTGACCTTGTTTTATTTGAGGTGATACTGGTGAAGAAGGCTGATATGTACTAGTGGGAAGTGGCTGACCTCCAGTCCCACCCAAAAACTTATCTATTGAACTTCCAGCACCACCGAGCCAATCTCCAAATCCACTAATTGGGTTTGGTCCTGATGGTTGTGATTTCATTGGTTGATTTGATCCAAACATACTATCAAAATTTAATCCAGAACCAAATCCACCCGATGGTGTTGAAGAGATACTTGGTATATTTAAATTCGATGGTGTAGACATTGTTGGTCTTGGTGGAGCTAATTGTGGCTGAGGTTGAAAAGCCTGTTGAGCCATTGATGATAAATATCCAGGGGTATTAGATAACCCAGTCCCTATTGTATTCAATCCATTAGATGCTAATGACATAGTAGATGATCCTATACCACCCAACTGTGCCGAAGCTTGTTGTAAAAAACTATCGAATCCATCAGCCATAATATCTCACCATATTAAGTTTAATATTAGCTCACATAATATATAAAATTATAGATTATTATTTTTTCTTTGATTTTTTAGGCGATGGTATTGAAAGAGTGAACTTTGATATATTCTTTGTCAGATCGCTAAACTCATCCGACTTCTTATTTTTCTTGCCAGATTTTTTCTTTAATTTTATATCTGCTTTGGGTTTAGATTTCTTTGATTTACGATATAATGATTTTATACTTATTCCTGTAGTGTTCATTCCAAAACCCANTCCCTGTGTTCCTTTCTTTTTAAATACTAAAGCGGAATCTAAAGAATCTCTGGAAGGAGTTTTATTAGTAAATGTTGATGAACTTAAAAATGGACTTTTAACTATCATACCATTCACCATATCACCAGCATTAGCATATTTATTTGCTGGAAGATTAGCAGTAACAGATCCAGATTCGCCTAATGGAGTGTATTGCGCTTGTTTATTAAAACTAAATGATGGGTTTACTTGAACAATATCACTATATTTTTCTTGTGGAACTTCTCTTATTTTTGCATTCTCCTGAATACCAAAAACTCTATTATTTACATAAGGTGATGTATCTTCATTTAAATAAGAAGATGTTGTTGCAAATGCTAATCTATCTACCACTTTATCATACCCTTTACTATTTCTATCAATAGTACTCAAATCATCAAATCCTTTACCTGTATCAATATTACTTGATAATATACTATTTAATTTTATTACTCCGATCATTGGATCACCATACTTTGGCATCTTCTGAATAACATCCCTGACAATTGGTTTATTGGCATCTTCGGTTGATAATAATTTTGAAAATACAACATTATCCAAAGGTGATTGTGAAGTAAAAGCTAATATCCCTTTTGCAATATTTGAATCGGGTTTAAGTTTATTATTATCTACAGTCATTCCAGCCATAACAGATCCGGTTGTTGCTATATTTAAAGCCCTTGTTATTCTTTCCTGATCAAACATCGGGTTTGATCGTGCATTCTGAATAGCTATTTCTACAGCAACTCTGGATTCTGGTGATTTATTAACAGTATAATCTTTATATGATCTTATCAAATCCATTTCCTGATTATAAAGATCTGTATTAGTTGCAAATTCACCAGATTTTGTTGAAAGATTCTTTAATTCCAATACATTTGATAATGGTATTAAAGATCCTGTTGCGGGTTTAACATATTCTCTTCCACCAGATTGAACTATAGGTAATATCGTTCCTTCAACTTTTATATCACCAACTCTTTGTAAATTTGGCTCTGCAACTTTTCCAGCATCTCCGAAATTTGTATATAACCATTGCTTTGCTGATTCAGATTGCCCTCTTAAAGCAACATCTCCACCATATCCAGGATTATTAAACAAAGTATATTCACCAGTCATCCCNGCTAACTGTCTTTGTGCTGTTACCGTAGATAATGGTACTTGTTTACCGCCAGCTACTACATATTCTCCCCCTTCTCTTGATTGATAGATATCACGACCTAATACAGTACCAGTTTTTTCACCGAAATTAGTTTTAGCTGTTTCAACTTTACCAGCTAAATCCTGAAACCCTTTCAATATTATATCATATTCTTTTTTAATAGTTTCTGGATTGGATATAGCACTTGCATATTCATTCAATTTAGCTTTATTAGCATCTGTTGGAAACATTTTAGCATATGTAGCAAGATTAAGTAATTGATTTTGTTGTTTAATAAGTTCGGATGCCATTGATGTTTTTGTAGCATCTGCTATTTGTTCATCAGTAGCTCGCTGACCATTATTACTAAATTTTTTCATCATATCTGCTAGTGTACTAGTTGATGTTCCAGTATCAACTAATGCAATTCCTTTTGGAATTTCACCAGTATACTTTTCAAGTTTCTGTACTACATTTCCTTTATCATCTTTGACATCTTTAAATCCATACCAACCCAACTCTCCTGTCTCTGAATCTTTTATATATTTAAATCCAAGATCTGTCATCGTTTCGGTTTGAGTTTTTAATTTCATGGGTGTAGCTGTACCAATTTTACCACTANTAATATTTGCTAACATCTGATCTGCAAGAGCTGTTGATCCAGCACCAGTTCCNTGATANCCNCCAACACCCCATCCAGCTGCATAATTTATTCCTTGGCTATACCCAGTCTTAATCTCATCTTTATATTTCTCTTTACCCTCTTCGGTTGTAGGATTTGCCTTAACAGTTGATTCGAGTTTTGATATTGCATCTAAATAATTATTTTTTGCTTTATTATAATCATCTTTATTAGTTGCTGATTGCATCTCTTTATAATGTAAATCAACATCAGATTTATCGGTTGCATAATCTTTATTGTATTTATCTATAGCACGATCCATATATTGAAAACTTCCGCCAGTTACAGGACCATGAGTTGCATTCCAATCAGACATAACTTTCTCTTGTTGAGCAACAAATTTATTATAAGCATCTTTATCAACAAGAGCTTCTATTTTCTTCTCATTTTCTTTTAATGCTGGTAATTCAGTAGATCTAACATATTCTGTAGATTCAGCTTTAGCTTTCTGCGCGTTTTCATACTCTTTTTTCTTTTCATCTAACCATTTCTGATATTGGAATGACATTCCCATATAATCAGTTGGATTTATAGACTTACTTTCGCCCAATTCTCCAATAGCACCTGGAACTTTCATCGTCTTGTCAGAATTGGGAGCTATAGACTGACCCTGAACCATTATCTCACCATCGTATTTATATTGTCATTATTATTATAAAAAAGTTTGTTAATTTTTAATAGATAGAGTTTAGCATTTTCTCTGCTCTCTTTACAGATCCTTTTTTTCTATCATAAAATGTTATAAGTTTTGTCATTCTTCTTTTAGTATCATTCTTCTTCATTTTGATTTCCTCTTGTATTTTTTCTTGGGTTTAGTAGATTTTTTCATATCACCAGCAGCTTTCACTAACATATTACCAACTGTATTTACTACAACAGCACCAGTAACAGCAGTTAATCCTAATCCTAGCATTCCACCAACACTACCTTCAAGATCCGTCATTTCTTACACCTACATACCTTTCTTTTTGCTTTAGTTGTTTTCTTTTTCTTTTTACGCTCTAATAGAGAAGTATTTTTTACAAACTGGTGAGCTGATTTTAATGGTGGTATTTCTTTATTTCGTTCAAATTCATCCATATCCATATCCCATATAATATTTTTATGACCCTTCCCACCCCCAAGCGCTTCGTGAGTGTGCCTCTCATAATGCTTTGTATAATAAGGATTACTTGAATCAAATCTGGCTGGTTTAATTTCAATGGTAGATCCCTTGGGTATCTCAAGTTTATTAGTAAATGGATTTATAGTATTCTTTCTACGGTCTACATATTTTAGAGCTTCTTCCTTCNTCTCAAAAATTTGTGATCCAAAATATGATGTTACTGTTTTTCCATCGGGGTGATGAATATTTATTATATATCCAATTGATGGTTTTATTTCTTGCATTTCATTTCTTCTCATTTCTTACACCCACATTTTCTTTTTGATTTGGATGTTTTCTTTTTTGGTTTCCTGAATACCCTCTTTTCCAAAATCTTTCCTTCGTCAGTTAGATAATCACTCATAATATTTTCTTTTCCATCTTTATCAATATCAATAATTGCCATCCCTTTATCTATACGCTTTTCCACAATGGTTTTTGGCAATTTCATCTTGAGTCTGTCAAAATCAGTAAGAGGGATTCCATTTTTACTTACAATTTTCATCATTTACATCCGCAACCTTTTTTCTTCTTAATTATACGATTAACTTTTGTTTTCTTAATCTTCCTTTTTCGTGGAGCTTTCAGATTATTGAGCATTTTAAATTTTTTCCCGTC
>JGI20214J51088_10002652_pt1 | contig 11872 bp, 11 predicted proteins | sample WetSurMetagenome_FD_51088 | JGI IMG/M metagenome (IMG submission 51088)
CTCTTCCGAGCAAGTCGTAAATCTTTAGAGTAACATAGCTGTATTTCGGAATTCCATATTTGATTTTTGTTGTCGGGTTAAACGGGTTCGGGTAATTTTGAGATAAATAAAAATTATCAGGAATTAATTTATTGTGATTATTTACACCGCTTGTCATTTGTGTAATGAAACATACGTTAGGTCTGTTCGACTGAACAACCCCTGAATTTAAATCCGTACAACCGTCACCTGAAGGTAAATTGTCATACTGGGTTACCGTTTTACCCGGTGCGGAAGTCGAATATAAGTTCGAATTTGTGGAAGTAGTACTATTATTATAGCAGATTTCAACCAGTAAATTACTTGTTCCATTCCAGAAAAACAGTGTCGGTAAGGTTATATATTGCAAGCCAATACCGGCTACAATGTACGTTCCACTATAGGCTGTTGTCCATCCGCTATTAGTAAAAGAAGATAAGGACGTCAACATAGTATTCTGGAATTTTACTTTGAAATTATTCATCTGGAATGAATAAGGTGGAAAACTTGCTACTTGAAATCCTATTTTGTAGAGATATCCCGGTGAACCTCCATTCGAAACTAATTCACTCGCGGTAAAGAGTATATCGGTTCTTGCATCCATATAATTTGTTGTAAACGGATAGTTGACTTGAGTCGAGCCGGTTCCAATACACCAATTTTGTGAGTCATTTGTTCTAAAAATAGTTCCGTAATTTCCTGATATCCCCCCAATGATTGTACCCGGTACAAAATTAATATTATTAAGATTTTGTGTCGTCATTGTCTGCTTCGTCCAGTTATTACCATCATTGTTTGAATATAATAAAGTACCCGAATTTCCGACTGCATAAATAAAATTAAAGGATGTAACGTAAATGCTGTTTAATTTTACCGTCGTACCGGTATTTAACAATGTCCAATTCGTTCCGCCATTCGTTGTTTTAAATACCCTTCCGCTATCTCCTGCAACGTAACCTATTGTAGAAGATAAAAAAGAAACTGAAGATAATGTGTCGGTTGAAATTCTAACGCTTGACCAGTTCATTCCGGCGTTTGAAGTAGAATAAAAATATCCGTATGTATCCACAGCCCAGCCGCGGTTTTCATTCATAAAAGATATTTTCGAATTATAACCCGGAGTTGTAATCAAAGTCCACCATGTTTGACCGTTATCAGTTGATTTCTGAATATTGGCATAATAGTCACCGCAGTAACCGACTAAAGTAGAAGGCATACTTAAAGATGTAATTGCATAAGTTGAAGCAGAACCGTTGGTTTCCCAGTTGTTACCACCGTCAATAGTTTTATAGATATTAGCATTCTGATTACCGACAAAGCCTGTTAAATCATCCAGGAAACAAACACTGAGATTATTTGTACTTGCAGGAAAACTTTTTGGAGTCCATGATTGTCCTCCGTTAGTTGTCCTCAATACCACTCCGTTATTTCCTACTGCATAGCCGGTATTAGCATTTACAAGATAAATACCGTTCAAATTTTCATAGGTGGTGCTGTTTTGTGGACTCCAGGTAACCTGGGAAAAAGAAGTGGAAAAAGACAGGAGAACCACAATTATGAAGTAAATTAAATTTTTCATAATTAAATGATTAAAATTTTATAAAAATATTTACAAAAAAACGTCAAAAAATATTTATAGATATCTATAAATAATAATGCGTCCTTTTTTCCCTCAAGGCTTGCTAATACAATTGTAATAATAAAATTCCGTATATTCAAATCAATAATTCAGGAACCGCTGAATACAATTGTAATGATTATTTAAATTACATAAATTTTATATTATGAATAAAATAATTAAAGACGGCAAGCAGGTAATAATAAAAGAAAAGAAAGCTATTATCGAACTAGAGAAGAGGTTCAATGAAAGTAACTTTCAAAGTATTTTTATAAAAGCAGTGGAAGAAATTTACAGATGTAAGGGAAAGGTTGTTGTTTCCGGGATAGGGAAGTCGGGAATTGTAGCACAGAAGATTGTTGCTACTTTTAATTCAACGGGAACGAATTCAATATTTCTTCATTCAGCTGACAGTATTCACGGAGACCTGGGAGTGGTGAGGGAAGATGATATCGTTATCCTTATTTCTAAAAGTGGAGGAACAATGGAAGTGATGAGGTTAATTCCGGTGCTTAAAAAAATTGGAGTAAAGATAATTTTAATTACAGGAAATATCGATTCGCAGCTTGCAGAGTCCTCGGATATAGTTCTGGATTCATCCGTTAAGGAGGAAGCTTGTCCATTGAATCTTGCCCCAACCTCTTCGAGTACATCTGCTGTAGTACTGGGAGATGCGCTGGCGATTGCACTTTTGGAAAAGAGGGGATTTACAAAAGAGGATTTTGCGGCTGTACATCCGGGCGGAATTCTCGGTAGAAAACTATTACTTAAAGTACATGATATTATGGTTAAGGGGAAGGATATTCCTGTAGTTGCTCCTAATACAGGATTGAAAGATGTAATTTATATGATTTCATCAAAACGACTTGGATGTGCAATCGTCAAAAGTAAAGAGAAAATCATAGGAATAATTACCGATGGAGATATAAGAAGACTGCTTCAAAGAGAATTTGATATGAATAAAATTGCTGCTAAAGATATTATGAGTAAAAATCCGAAAACAATATTGGACAGTATGCTTGCAAAAAATGCTCTCGAGATAATGGAAAGAAATAAAATCACACAGTTAATAATTTGTAATAAGAAAAATAAACTGACGGGTATTATTCATATTCACTCGTTAGTGGAACTTGGGTTATAAAGAACTGTGATTAGTGGTTAGTGAATAGTGGTTAGAAATTTATAAATATTTATTAATAAAATAATAAATTGAAAGTTATTCCAATAATATTTTTTTTTGTTATCATTTTTTCTTCTTGTGAGAATAAAATGGCACCACCAAGGACTGATTTAAAATCGGGGGAAATACCGGACCAGGAAAGCTGGAATTCATCAGTATCATTTTCAGATTCGGGAAGTGTAAAAGCAATTATGAATGCCGGGCATATATCCGTTTATAATTCCAAAGCCTATACCCTTATTGACAGTGGTGCGGTAGTTGATTTTTACAGGGATGGGCAGAAGGTTTCGACCTTAACGGGAAAAAGAGGGAAAGTTCTCGATGCAACAAAAGATATTGAGATGTATGATAGTGTCGTAGTTGTTAATAAGGAAGGAAGCGTTTTAAAAACTTCGAAGCTTTACTGGAATAATAAATCTCAGAAAGTTTCTACAGACGTATTCGTAAAGATAACAACTCCGAAAGAGGATATAGAGGGAATAGGTTTTGAGTCAGACCAGAATTTGAAGAATTATACGATTTATAAGGTGACGGGTATTTTTTCCAAGTAGTTAGTAGTCAGTAGATAGTAAAAAATCATTTATTAAAAATATTTAGTTGTTCAAAAATTCTTTTTACATATTATTTCTTGCATTAATATTTTGCTTTGCCCGCGGGATTTTTGGGCAGGATAAGATTGAGTTGAAGTATAGCGATAAGTTAACAGGGAAAACGGAAAACGGTCAAACGATAAGAGAGGCTACGGGGCACGTGCATTTGGTTCACGGAAATGTTAAAGTGTATTGTAATACTGCTTATCAGTATATAGATGCAAACAAGGTTGAATTAATTGGAGATGTAAAAATATATCAGGATACACTTGCTTTATTTACACCGAAAGCAACATATTACGGAAATGAAGGAAAAGCTATTTGCGAGGGTGGAGTCACGCTAAAAGACCCGAATGCCACGCTGAGAGCGAATCACGGAGTATATTATTTTAATGAAGCAAAAGCAGTTTTTGATAATGATGTTATAATAATTAATCCCACATATAAAATTACTTCCGACCATTTAATTTATTTCAGGAACAGCGAAGATTCCTTTGCAAAAGGAAATGTAATTGTTGTAAAAGATTCTACAATAATAAAAGCAGAGAATATAGATTTTTACAAGAGACAGGGGAAAACTTTTGCAAATAAAGATGTGAGTATAGAGCAGGATTCCTCCATAATATATTGTGATACTCTGACGGATTATTCCAATGAAAAAAAATCGATTTCTTCGGGAAAAGTAAAATTGAATAATATGAGAAATAATGTGGTTGTTTATGGTGATTATCTCGAGAATTATGAAAACACAAAATATACTTTAATAAAAGGTAATGCAAAACTTGTGCAGGTTGAAAAAGAAAAAGACACGATGTTTATATATAGCAATACGATGGAATCGTACAGGCAAACGCCGGAGCATTATATTGCAAAAGACAGCGTGGACGTGATAAGGGATAAATTTTATTCTAAAAGCGGGTATGCTGTTTATTCAAAAACTACCGATAAGGATATCGATAAGATGTCTTTTTATATTAAACCGATAGTATGGAATGATAATATACAGATGACCGGTGATACGATTTTTGCAGATTTAAAAGAGAAAAAACTGCAGACAATTTATGCGAAAAAAATTGATGAATTAACAGGTTCCGAATTTTCATTTATGATTGTTGAAAATAAAGACATCATTTTTGCAGATAGGTTTGACCAAATAACGGGAAAAGATATAACAATATATTTTTCAGAAGATAAAGTAAATTATGTTGAGGTCAATAAAAAGTCCAACAGTTTGTATTTTATGTACGACAATAAAAAAGGAAACGGCGTAAATATTTCCGAAGGAATGAATATGATAATTACATTTGATAAGGACCAAAAAGTTGACAAGGTAAGAATCGAGAAAAAGCCAAAAGGACAATATGTTCCCGAAGTCAAATTAAGTACGGTTACACTGACTTTGCCGGGATTTAATTTAAGGCGAGATAAACCCGTGCGAAGATAGTTATTAAGTTATAAGGTTATAAGGACAAAGGATAAAATTTATTAACTTTTTTATTTATTTACCCCGTAATACTTTTTCGTAGAATGCTTCGTAAACAGGTACGATCTTATTTTCTTCAAAATCAATTGCTCTTTCTCTCGCATTTTTACTGAAGATGGAATATTTCTTTTCATTAGTTAGAAGTTCGACTGCATATTTTGCCATTCTGTCTATATCTCCGATTTCAGCTATGTAACCTGTTTCGTTATGAATGTTTAATTCGGGTAATCCGCCTACACTTGTCGATATCACCGGAACTTCACAGCTCATTGCTTCAAGTGCGGCTAGTCCGAAGCTTTCAGTTTGAGATGGAATCAGGAATAAATCAGCTATGGATAAAAGTTCTATAATCGAATCCTGTTTTCCCATAAATTTTACGCTGTCGAAAATTTTTAAATCCCTGCAAAGTCTTTCGCAATCACTTCTTTCCGGACCGTCACCGATTAAAATAAGTTTAGAAGGTACTTTTTCTTTCACTTTAGCGAAAATCTGAATTACGTCCTTTACTCTTTTTACGGGTCTGAAATTCGATGTATGAATCAAAATTTTTTCTAAATGCGGTGCGAGAACCTTAGAACATGTACAGTTTTCCTTTTTGTTAAGTCGGTGGTATTTTTTTGTGTCGATGAAGTTTGGAATTACTTCAATTTCTTTTTTGATTTTATAATTCGAAAGAGTCTTATCCTTTAAAAACTGCGATACAGCTGTTACTCCGTCTGATTTTTCTATACTGAATTTCATAGTCGGAAGAAAACTCGGTTCAAGTCCGACGAGTGTTATATCAGTGCCGTGCAGGGTTGTGATTACTTTAATGTCTTTATTTCTTTTATTTTCGGATTTTAATATTTCCCTTGCCAGGAATGCACTTGTTGCATGCGGAATTGCATAGTGAGCGTGGATTAATTCTATATCGTTGAATTTTGCTACCTCCACCATTTTACTTGCGAGTGCTATGCTGTATAAAGGAAAATCGAAAAGCGGGTAATTATTAATTTCGACTTCGTGATAAAAAATATTTTCGACGAAGGAATTTAAACGTGAAGGCATTGCATAAGAAATAAAATGAACTTCGTGTCCTCTTAGTGCGAGAATCTTGCCAAGTTCGGTTGCGACCACTCCGCTGCCTCCATATGTCGGGTAACAGGTAATTCCTATTTTCATAGTCTATTAAGATTATATTTGAATAAATTAAAAGTAAATAAATGAAGAAAAAAGATAAAAAGTAAAAGGTATAAAGTTGAAAGTAAAAGGTAAAAGGTGGTAATCGATTATTTAATTATTACTTTTTTCTGAAATACTTCTTCGAATAATTCTTTTCTCATATTTGCTCCCCAGATTTCGAGTTCGGGTTTGATGTTGTTATCAGTTTTTAAGATAAAATTTAAAGCGTTATTATCAATAGTAATTTCAATATCTTTTATTACGGCGTTGTGACTTCTGTCCATTCCATCTGCTATTCGAAGAATGGCGGAAAGTTTTTTTACTTTATCTTTATTCTTTAAAGATAGTTTATTGAAATTTTCGTGTTTGATTTTCGGATGGGATTTCCTGTGGTAGCGTGAAATGTTAGCTATAATTTCGATTTCTTCGTCGTTAAATCCGAGCAGTTCACAGTTTCTGATTAAATAATATGAGTGCCTGTGATGTTGTGCATGAGATAAATTATGTCCTATGTCGTGCAGAATTGCCGCTGCTTCAAGGTATTCCTCATCTTTTCCCGTTAATCCGAATTCCTTGCATATCCGGTCGAATATTCTTAAAGACAATTTTAAAACCTGTTCGGAATGGAGTTTATCGTACCTGCAATTTTCCGCAAGTTTAATAATGCTCCTGTACCTAATATCACTTAAATCTTCGTTTAAAAGTGTATTATGCTCTTTGTCGATTGTATCGAACAGTATTCCCTCTCTCAAAGAAAAATTTGAGAGTGTAATTTTTTTAAGATTTAATTCGGAAAAGACTTGTTCGAGTATGATTGCACCTGAAGTTATAATATCCAGTCTGTCCTGGTCGAGTCCTTTAATTTCTTTTATTTCGGATATTTTTTCACACTTAAAGATTCTTTTTAATGTTTTGAAAAGCGTTTCTTTATCATATGAAAAGTTATTATAATTAAACTGTTCATCGGTATTACAGTTTTCTTCTGCGTTTATTATCATTCCTAAATTTGTAATTGTGCCTGATGTCCCAATAACATACTGATATTCAAGGTCTTTTATTTCTCTTACTAATGGATTGATGATGCTTTTCACATACATTCTTGCTTCATCTATACTTTCCTTTTTATATTTTTGTTCGGGGAAATATTTTTCTGTAAGCCTGACCGCACCAATCTTTATACTGTTAGCATATATAACATTTCCTTTTTCACCGATTAAGAACTCTGTACTACCACCTCCGATATCGATTAATAATATTTTATCGTTAAAAACCGAAAGTGCCTGAAGAATACCAAGGTAGATTAATCTTGCTTCTTCGAATCCGGATACAACTTCTATTCTTATTCCTGTCGATTCATACACCCGGTTAATAAAATCATCTTTATTAATGGCTTCCCGTGTTGCACTTGTTGAGACTGCTCTAATGTCGGCTTTAAAAGAATCACAAATAAGTTTAAATCTTTTCAAAGTCGATATACCTCTTTGCATTGCTTCTTCCGAAAGATATTTCATATCGGTTGAACTCTTACCAAGACGTACGACTTCTTTATCGCGCGTAAGAATTCTTACGATTCCTTTTTCATCAACTTTGGCAACAACAAGATGAAAAGAGTTTGTCCCAATATCTATTGCAGCTAATATTTTTTCTTTTCTTTCCATTATTTATTAAGTAGTACGCAAGCTTTTTCGAATACTTCTTCGACAGTAATATCGTTAATATTTTGTGATTTTGATTGAATATAAGTTCCGTTTTCGTTAAGTGGTCTCCATTCATATGCATTTGTAGGTCCGAATAAACCAATTACTTTAGTATTAACCATCGCGGCTACATGCATAGTTCCCGTATCATTGGTTATAAATAAGTCCGATTTTGCAAGGATTGCACCAACTTTTCTTATCGAGTAACCAAGGGTAATACTATTAATTTCCAGTTTAGAAAGTCGTTTAGTTACTTCATCAGTCACTTCTTTATCTATTGGACCGGAATTTATTAACACATATGGATTATATTTTTTGAAAAGTAACGAGATTAATTTAACAAAATTATTTACATCCCACCTGTTTTGAACTTTTCCTGCCCCCGGCTGGAATGCAAATATTTTTCTACTTTTATCTGGTAGATTGGATTTGATAAAATCTTCCGCAAATTTTATTTCATCTTCCGATAAACCGATACGCAGGTTTTGCTTTTCCTCGGGGGTCAAATCGCAATTAATTTGTCTGACAATATCGAGATTTCTCTCCGTCTGATGCAGTTTTAATTTATCCCAATGAAAGTCTGATTTTAAATTCAACAGAAAGTCAACTTTATTGTATTTACCGTTTATGCTTTTAACTCCAATCTTAATTTTTGCTTTTGAAAAATAATTTATAAAATGTGAAGTACGTGAAACAGAAAAAGTAGAAGGAACTATTCCCAAATCAAAATCTATACCTCTTAATTTTTTGAAAAATCTGAATATATGCAACAACGTGGATTTATTAAAAATTAAAACTTCATTTATGTACGGATTTACATCTCCGAAAACTATTTTATAGTTTGTCAAAGAAGCAACAAGAGTAATCTTCGCTTCGGGAAATTTCTTTTTCAATGCTGCAAAAAGTGGAAGAGAGCAAAGCATATCACCAACCTGGTTATGCTGGCGTACAACGAGAATATTTTTTATTCTGTAGGTTTCAATTTCTTCTTTTGAAAATTCTTTCGAATTCAGAAAATACTTTAATATTCTAAGTATCAATTTTTAATTATTTAATTTCTTCAAAATCTGCATCGACAATTTTTGATTTATCTATTGTTTCTTTTTTCTCGTCAGCCGGATTATTTGACGGAGGAGGACGAAGAGGTGTTTTTTTCTTGAATATATTTAAAATAAATTTAATAACAAAAAAAATTATATATGTTAGAATAATATAAAGAATGAATCTTATCACAATTGCTCCTAACCGTTTGCAATTTTTCTTGCGGACGGATTAAAATATTCCAGTGCAGGATGGTCGGGTTTGAGAATTTCGTTTACAAGATTTTCAAAATCGTTATTATTGTTAACAAAGTCTATGTCTGTTGAATTTACAATCATCACCTTAGATGCTTTATAGCGGAAAAAGAAATAATTATATCCTTCTGTCAAATCTTTTATGTAATCTTCGCTGATTGTTTTTTCAACATCACGGTCGCGATGCTTTATGTTAAACATAAGGCGTTCAACTGTGGATTGCAAATAAATAATTAAATCAGGAACAGGAACAGACCGCTCTATAAATGATACGATTTTTTCATACAGCATCAGTTCGTCATCCTGCAGATTAAGATAAGCGAATATTTTATCTTTCTCGAAAATATAATCAGATATAACATAATTATAAAACAGGTCATCGTGTCTTAGTTCCTGCAATTGTTTGTATCTTGTAAGTAAAAAATAAATTTGTGTATGGAAACCGTAACGTTTAGGGTTTTTGTAAAATTTTTCAAGGAAAGGATTTTCCTCAAAATTCTCGAGTACAAGTTTTGCGTTTAGTTTCTGAGCAATTTTTTTTGCAAGTGTGGTTTTTCCTGCACCTATTACGCCTTCTATTGCAATATATCTTATTTTTTTATCTTCCAAGATTATTAATTAATACATATAATTTTTTAAAGACAATCTAAATTTTAATTATTTCCGAGTTATCGGTCGTTCTTTCGAGCAAAGTTTTTATTGTGCAATTAAATACCGGGTGTATAAATCCGTGATTCAATTCACACAAAGGAATTAGAACGAATTTCCTGTTTTGAATTTCCGGATGGGGAATATTCATATTATCACTTTTTAATATCATATTATGAAAAAATAAAATATCAATATCGATTTCTCTTTCAGACCACTTATCACGTTTTTTTCTGCCTAAAAATATTTCTATTTTTTTTAATTCCTTCAACAAGTCTTCCGGCTTAAAAGTAAATTCGATTTCGAGAACAGAATTTAAAAATTCATCCTGAGATTTTATTCCCCACGGTTCGGTCTTATATATAGAAGAACTGCGTAGAACTTTAGTGCCATTTAATTTCGATATTTCTTTCTCAGCAGATTTAATGAACGATAATTTATCACCGATATTTGAGCCGAGTCCGAGGTAAATCAAAATTTTTATTTTTCCATTGTGTTAATAATTTCGATTGAATCGATAATACCAAGCGGGGCATTTGGTTTACGCACACTGACTTTAACTTTCTTCACAAGGTCAAATTGTTTTAAAACCTCTTCACAGATTTTTAAATTAACCGTTTCGATTAAATTAAATTTCTGTTTGCTGAATATATCGCTAACAAGATTATACACGGATAAATAATCAACAGTTTTACTGAGTTTATCACTGTGGTTAAGTTTAGTCAAATCACATTCCATTTCAAGGTCAACTTCAAACTGGTTCCCATATTTTTTTTCGTATTCAAGGTCACCATGATAAGCATAAAACTTAGCGTTATTAATCTTGATAATAGTTAGTTTCAAATTGTATTTTTTTATTATTTTCTTGCTTTCTTTTTCTTGCCCGCTTTTGCTTTCTTCACTTTCTTAGCAATTTTCTTAGCGGTTTTCTTAATTCCTTTTTTCTTTTTTGCAACTTCCGCTTTGGCTTTTTTCTTAAATTTATCAATAGCTTCTTTTACGGTAATTCCGATATTCGCAGGTGAATCAGCAACAGATATTCCGCATTTTTTTAATGTCTCGATTTTTTCCACAGCAGTGCCTTTTCCACCCGAGATGATGGCACCTGCATGTCCCATTCTTCTTCCCGGAGGAGCTGTTTTACCTGCGATAAAACCTATTACAGGTTTTTTAACATATTTTTTAATATAATAAGCAGCTTCTTCTTCTGCGTTACCTCCGATTTCACCAATCATTAAAATAGCTTCGGTATTTTTATCTTCGTTGAAAAGTTTTATTGCATCTAAAAATCTTGTTCCTATTACGGGGTCTCCGCCAATTCCGATGCAGGTTGACTGACCGATACCGAGCTTTGTTAACTGGTCAACAGCTTCGTATGTCAGAGTACCGCTTCTTGAGATTACTCCGACTTTTCCTTTTTTATGAATGAATCCCGGCATAATGCCGATTTTGCATTCCCCGGGAGAAATTATCCCGGGACAGTTAGGACCGATAAATCTTACCGAATGTCCGTATTTATTTTTACTTTGCACATAGTCATAAACTTTTATCATATCTTTTGTCGGGACGCCTTCCGTTATGCAGACAATAACGTTTATTCCGGCGTCAGTGGCTTCCAAAATTGCGTCAGCAGCAAAAGACGATGGCACAAAAATCACAGAAACATTTGCACCGGTTTTTGCAACGGCTTCTTTTACAGAATTGAAAATTGGAATTTTTTCCCGAAAAAGTGTTCCTCCTTTTCCCGGGGTAACACCTGCAACAACATTTGTGCCGTATTCTATCATTTGTGTCGAGTGGAATGTACCTTCCGAGCCGGTTATTCCCTGCACTACTACTTTTGATTTTTTATTAACAAGTATGCTCATTTTGAAAATTTTATTTATTTAACAACATTGCTTTTAATTTTCCATTTACCGCTTTGGTCAGCTACAAGATTGTAGGTAACGGTAATTTCTTTTTCTTCTTCTTTACCGTTTACTGTTTGCGTTTGTTTTACTTTTACTTTTACAGAAGCATTATTATCTTTTTGAGTGACGACTTCAGGTTCCTGTGTCACGATAAATTTTTTCGTATTTTTGTAGCTTTTCTTGAAACTATCTGCACTTCTCGATTCCCATGTTTCACTGGCTTTTTTCATATTAGCGTCATATGTCTTGGTGTCGGATATACCTCTTTTAAT
>JGI20214J51088_10002654_pt1 | contig 11868 bp, 10 predicted proteins | sample WetSurMetagenome_FD_51088 | JGI IMG/M metagenome (IMG submission 51088)
GACAATCTTATGATCCTGAAATGGAGGAATGGGTAAGTGGAGAAATAACTCTATCTGGAACAAACTATAAATTTATGCATAAAAATATTAAGGCTGATTTTTCGGGTAAGTGTGAAATTGATTTAACAATTTAAGAAATAATTTTTTGAGGAAATAACAATGAGTGCGTTAGAAACAGCCGTTTCAAAAGATAATTTGAAAAGAGTAGTTATTGAACCCGTTACAAGAGTGGAAGGTCACGGTAAAGTAACTTTATTGGTCGATAAAGAAAATCAAATTCAACAAGCGCGTTTGCATATTGTAGAATTTAGAGGATTTGAAAAATTTATTCAGGGAAGACCGTACTGGGAAATTCCGGTTTTAGTGCAACGTTTGTGCGGCATTTGTCCGGTAAGTCATCATTTAGCTGCCGCAAAAGCTGTTGATCAAATTGTTGGGGTAAAGCAACTAACCCCCACAGCAAATAATTTACGACGTTTGATGCATTTTGGACAAACATTGCAATCTCATGCGGTGCATTTTTTTCATTTAGCGTCGCCAGATTTGTTATTTGGTTTTAATGATGATGTTTCTCACCGACATATTTTAAGTGTGATTGCAGAACATCCTGAAATCGGTATGCAAGGCATTCAATTACGCAAGTATGGTCAAGAGGTTATTAAAGCCATTGCGGGAAAAAGAGTGCATGGAAATGCGGCTGTGCCGGGTGGAATGAATAAAGCATTAAGTAAAGAAGACCATGCGTTTCTCTTGAAAGATATTGATCAAATCATTGCGTGGTCACAAGGTGCGGTTGATTTGATTAAAAAAGTTCATTTAAACAACCGACAATTTCATTATGATTTTGCACGCATTGAAACGAACATGTTAAGCATGATTCGTAAAGATGGTGCATTAGAACTTTATCATGGTGGATTGAGAGCATGCAAACCAAATGGTGAAACCATTTTTGATCATTTAGACTATTGCAATTACTTTAATGTGATTCATGAAGAAGTACGTCCTTGGTCATATATGAAATTTCCTTTTATCGTTACCGAAGGAAAAGAGCATGGTTGGTATCGAGTTGGACCTTTAGCACGGGTAAATAATTGTGATTTCATTTCCACGCCAAAAGCCGAGCAAGAACGCCAAACTTTTAAGGAACTTGAGCAAGGAAAACCCGTGCAAAGTTCTTTAGCCTATCATTGGGCGAGAATGATTGAAGCGTTGCATTCCGCAGAAAGCATTAAAGAATTATTGCTAGATGAAATAACCATGGGTAATGATTTGGTTGCAACGGGTAAGAAATGTCATGAAGGAATTGGCGTAATTGAAGCACCGCGTGGAACATTATTTCATCATTATCAAATTGACGATAATGATTTAATTACCAAAGCAAACTTAATTGTTTCTACAACCAATAATAATCAGGCAATGAATGAGTCGATTCGTCAGGTTGCAAATCAATATTTGAATGGTAAAGAACTCACTGAAGGATTGCTCAATCATATTGAAGTGGCGATTCGTGCTTATGATCCATGTTTATCTTGTGCAACACATGCGTTAGGAAAAATGCCGTTATTAGTGGAAATAGTCGATGAACAAGGTGAGCAACTTGATTCACTTTACAAAAATAGCCAAGGCGAAATAAGCCGTGCATGAATTAGCGATTTGTCAATCAATTATTTCACAAGTTGAAACGCTTGCACAACAACATCAGGCAAAACAAGTCGTTGAAATTACTTTGAAAATTGGCTTATTGGCGGGAGTGGAAGGCGAACTTTTGAAACAAGCTTTTCCTCTCGCAGCGGCGGGAAGTTGTGCAGAGAACGCTGAATTGAAAATTGAGAGCATTCCCGTAAAAGTGAAATGTTCTCAATGTCATGCAGAAAGTGAAGTTGTGCCAAATCGTTTATTATGTCAAAGTTGTGGAGATTGGCGAACAAAAGTGATTTCTGGCGATGAAATGTTGCTCGCCAGAATTGAGTTTTTACAATAGGAAAAAAAATTCTTTCAACAATTACTAAAATTTTTTGTGTCGTTTGATTGGGTAAAAGAAATAGACTTTGAAAATTGTGAATTATTGGGGTAATGAAGTAAAAGAAATGGGTAGAGATATAAGGGTGAGTAAAATTTACTGAAATATAAATTCTATCATTTAGTGATTTTTTCTCGTCACTTCTTTGATTGTGTGGGTTCAATACAAATTGTTTTCTATGATCTCGGTATTTGTATTTTTGCTTGGGGTGGAGTAACATCCCAACCCACTTTTACTAAATCTATTTTTCACCAGATAATCTGAAACACAGCTTGGATAATTTATTCCTTTTTTTCTCTCTTTTTCTTATCTCCAAATCCTCATTACACCACCTCTTTTTACCTCACTGCCCATTTATTTTATGTTATGACCTATTTTAAGTTTGCTTATTTTCATAATCACTATTTTTTAATTAAATCAATTAGTTATAAATATTTCGTTTTAAAAACAACTTCTATCTAAATAAATTAAACAACTATTTAAACATCTTATATACTAATGGTAAGCTTTAACGCTTTGTTAAAGTAGGTTTATTTGGCGAATACATAACTTGAGGACGACACCTATGAAACCAACAAAAACTCTTACCTTAATCGCCGCTAGCAAATTAGCCGTTGGAATTGGTAGCGCAGCCCACGCCGACGACGCGAGCTTAGGAAGTAAAGCCCCTGCCGATACTGCTCCTAAATTGGGCTTGTTTGAAATCGGCTATCCCTTAGAGCTATTAACACCTCCAACCGAAGGTATTATCAACGCGAGCGCCACCACAGGCTCAAAAAATACCACCGCCGATGCGAATGCCCAGCAACTCGCTAAAAAAGGTCGAATTTGGACAAAAGTCATTCCAAAACAAGATGCTAACGGCGCATTTCCTCAAAATACACCTCATCCTCGCATCGATTTCGTGGTGAGCAATATTCGAAACGATGGCGCTGTCACAGTTTATTTGTTGTACGGAACACGAATCGTTTCTCCACAATTCCAAATTCGTCAAAATGCAGGTACTTTTAATCTTGATTTGAATAGTTTAGGACAAGATACCCATATTTTGGCAGGCGTTAGATTGCAACCCGAAGAAAAAATGGCAGGATTACCTACTTCACCTGTTGGTAAAGATTTAGGTCCTAAAACGCGGTCGGCAGTAATTTCTATTGCTTTGAACGATTTAACAAAAGTCACAGGAAACGAAGTGTATTTCCAAGCGGCGGTTATTCCCGATAATGGGGGCGTGGCGGAAGCACAGGCTTCGGAAGTTGATCATTTTGTAATTGAACGGGTAAATACCACAAACTCAAACAGTGGAAGCAAAGCAAGCAAAACCGCTTCTTCTACTATCAAAAATAACGATGGTTCAACCACTCAACAAGCCTGCGGAAAACAAGGAGTTGTAGCGGTTTGTAATAACAATTCTTCAACTGCCCCTTCTCAAAATACGAGCGGAAGCAAAACCACGCAAACTACTACAGGTTCAGAAACTGGAAGTAAAACAAGCACTTCCTCAACGGGTAGCACAACCACCAGTGGCACAACGTCTGGAAGCAAACAATAAATGAGGATTATGGACGCGCCAATCACCCTTCAACCTTTAGGATTTGCCCCTTTACAAGGGAAACGTTTACGTTTAGAACGGCGCGCGCCACAACATGCTGATTTTATTTGGAAATGTCGTCAAGATTGCCAGTTTTGGGAACTATATCGCATGACCGACGATCCCAGCGAAACCGTTGAACAAATTTATGACAAATTAGTCGAAGAAAATAAATTATTACCACATCAACTACGTTGGCTAGAATGGGTTATTTTTAGAATCGATGGAAACAAACCAATTGGATTGGCGGCAGTAGCGGATTATCAACCTCAACATCAACGCGGCGAGTTTTTAATTGGAATTGTCGACCCAAATGAACAAAAAGCAGGCATTGGCTTAGAAACAAGTTTATTGGTATTAGATTTTGCATTTAACTATTTGAAATTACACAAATTTATGAGTTTTGTCTATGGATATAATCAAAGTTCTCAACAAAATACATTGCAATTAGGATTTGTACAAGAAGGTTTATTTCGAGAACATATGTTTATTCCTAACAAAGGTTACATCGATTTATATCAAAATGGTTTACTAGAAAGTGATTTTAGAAATAATTCACGTTTAGCAAAACTTTCTCAACGATTGTTAGGTTGTGATATTACACAACACCCTCCCGAACCTCAACTGCTTTCTCAGGAAGAATTACAAGCTTTCGAAAATCAATTAAAAGCTTTTGTTAAATCATCTATGAATATTTAAAAGATATCCTTTTCAACAAGTTAGGTAATTAAAATTGTGCTGTACACACCTAAAAAAATTACAATAAAAAAATGAAAATATAAGAAGAAAAGATAGGATGATCAAGCAAAGTTTTCTTAAAGTTAAAAATATATGATTTAAAAAATTCGGTAGTGGTATAATCACTGAGCAATAAGCTTTATATTTCAACGAGTTAGATTAAAATTTTACCCAGCTCTGTACCACTACCAGAAAAAGATATTGCGAATTTGCTAGAAGTATTGGTTCAATTTATGGGGAAACGGAAGGGTGTTTATTTTGCAGAAGGAGCATCGAGTCTCCTATTACAATATAAAGGAAGTAAAGGTTATTTAAGTGTAGAGGAAAGAGTAAAAAATTATTAAATATATTGAAGCACGCGGGTATTTAAAAATAGAGCAATTAATATGAATTTTTGGTAGTGAATAGAGTTGTTGTTTAATATAAAAATAGGATATAATTTAAAAGGATAAAAAAGAATGGAGAGCAATGGTTGGATTAGATCGTAAAAGGTTTAAGGAATCATTAGTTCATTTTAAGGAAATATATCGTGAAATGGTAGTGGTACAGGATAGCAGATGATCTTATAAACTTTTCTTTATTTTTCATTAAATTACACGAAAGTTAGCATCTCTTTTAGACCACTACCGAAATAAAAAAGATTGATTCAGATTATTTTTCTGATAATTTATAATCTATTGAATTAAAAGGATAAAACCATGTTCAATCCAACCGAGTTAATTATTGACGCGTTTGTGCAGCAATTAGAAATTGCTTATAAACGTAATTACGGCAATTTAGATGCTTCCCACATTTCAATTATTGGTTGGGCGGGCAGAATGGCGTTAGAGCATTTTGCTAACAGCGACGCGCTTTACCATAATATGGAACACACGATTATGGTAACTATGGTTGGACAAGAAATGTTGAGAGGAAAGCATATTCGAGAAGGGGGGGTTTCAAGTCGTGATTGGTTGAATTTCATTATTTCTTTGTTATGTCACGATATTGGTCATGTGAGAGGAATCTGTCGCCAAGATCAAGATGGTGAAGGTTTCTATGCAACGGGGATAGGAAATACTACTGTTGCATTACCCCCTGGATCAACCGATGCGGCGTTAGGTCATTATCATGTAGATCGTGGTAAGTTATTCATTCGTGAGCGTTTTGGTGGAAATTCTTTTATCGATGCAGAAACCATCGCAGTAAACATTGAATTAACCCGCTTTCCCGTTCCTGATGATACTGATCATCAATCAACGAATACTTATCCTGGATTAGTGCGGGCGGCGGATTTAATTGGACAATTAGCTGATCCGCATTATTTGAGGAAATTGCCCGCGTTATTCTATGAATTCCAAGAAACAGGCATTAATGAAAAATTAGGTTATTCTTCTCCCGAAGATTTACACAAAAGTTACCCAATGTTTTATTGGAATATGGTAAGCCGTTATATTCGAGATGGATTGAAATATTTGAGAGTCACGCAAGAGGGTCGTCAATGGATTGCTAATTTATATTCGCACGTTTTCTCTGTCGAACACAAAGAATTACATAGATAACTCATTGATTTAATTAAAATAATTAACAGTTTCTTTTAAATGTTCGGCTTGCCCTAAAAATTGTTGAGCGGTAGCAGAAAGTTGTTCGGAAATAGCAGTGTTTTGATGTACAATAAAGTTAAGTTGTTGAATTGCTTGATTAATTTCTTCTATGCTATTGTTTTGCGTTTGACTGGCGAGATTAATAGTTTGAACTAATTGCGCCGTTTTTTGGATGTGCGGTACTAATTGATTTAACAAGTAAGCGGCTTTTTCTGCGGTTGCCACGCTAGCATAAGTTAACTTATTGATTTCTTGGGCGGCGAGTTGGCTACGTTCTGCTAACCCTCTAACTTCAGTGGCGACGACTCTGAATCCTTTGCCGTGTTCGCGGGCGTGAGCGGCTTCGATGGCAGCATTTAATGATAAAATGCGAGTTTGGCGGGCAATTTCTTCTATAACGATGATTTTTTTAGCAATTTTACGCATCGCCGACACAGCTTCTTGCATTGTTGTACCGCTTTCTAACGCATCTTGAGCCACTTTTAAAGCAATTTCCTCGGTTTGAACTGCATATGATACATTTTGGTGAATTCCCTCGGTAATGTGAGTCATTGATAACGAGAGTTGTTCAGCGGCTTTAGCTTGTTGAGTTGCGCCCCGAAACACTTCTTCGGCATTGCTGGTCATCATTTGACTGTCAGTGGTAACCTGATCAGCAGCGGATTTTACGTTGACAACGACTTGATTTAATTTCACAGCAGTTTCGTTGAAGGTTGTAATTAGCCGTTGCATTTCAGGGCTGCCGTCGGCGGGTAAGGTACAAAATTTCCCGCTTGCTAAGGTGTTCACGCCTTCTTCTAATACACGCAAGGGCTTCAGTCCAAAACGCAATATCAGCCAAATCCCTAAAAAATCGACACTAATCGCCAATCCCAAAATTCCTAAATGTCCAATCAAGCGCTGCCAAGTTCGATGTGCCAACGAATGCGTGTTTAAAACGACTGATAATTCGCCATATTCTCGTCCGCCGATTTTAACGGAGTTTTTTCCTGCAATATCTTGAAATCCAAAGATTTTTATAAACCATTCTGGCACTATGGAAACAGAAAAAGGTTTTTGGCTTTTTAAAATTGTTCCTGTCATATCTCGATATTGAATGGTTGCGATATTAGGAGATTTTACATGATTATCAAGAAGTTGCTTTAAGGTAGTGTAGTCGCCAATCACGACAACTTCGGACAAGGCGGCGGGCAAAATTGTTAATTGGGTGGCAAGTTCAATCGCCAAATCTTGTTGTGCATCAATCGCTTCCTGTCGAGCTGAAATCAGTAACATTGCCGTTCCTGCGACAATTAATGCTAAGGTTGCCGTTAGCAACAAACGAGTGACAAAGGGCAAGCTCCTAAAAATATTCTTAATATATTGAATCATAAAGAAACTATTCTATATCAGAAACGATGGTATTTTTATAAAATTCGACATAATTACGGTAATCGGCAGGAGAAGATAATTCAAAACCCAAGGGTGGCTTTTGAGGAACGATTTGGGTGGCGGCTTCCAAGATTTTCAAACCTTCAGGTTCGTTGGGCATATTAGCAAAAGCTTGCTGTACTGCTTGGGCGATTTTTTCAGAAACGCGTGGATGCACCGAAATCGGTAAATTATGGTAAGCCTCTGATTCCCAAAGTACTCGATAGTTGACTTGCTCGCGCTGTGCAAAGGCTTTCATCACCAAACTGTTCACTCCTGCTGCAATGACTTTTCCCGATTTGAGTTGTCCCATAATCCCTTCTTGATTGCCCCCAAAGACGGGTTTGACCTGTATTCCTTGACGCAATAAATGATCCATTGTCACGGCATACCCAATAAAAGCGGCTTTTGAAGGAAATCCAACTATTTGATTATTAAGATCATTTAAAGTTTGAGGGGGCGATTGTTCTAACGTCACGATTTGACCATTAATTGAATTTCCTCGAGGTTTTAAAATCACTCGATAATTTGCGTTTGCGACTATCGGCAGAAAAATCGTATTGGAATACACAAAATCATAGTCGCCTTTTTCGGTGGCTTTATTAGATTCGGGGGCAGTGCGGGCGACTTTGACTTGTAAATCCACCTTCGATTTTTGAGATACATACGCCAAAATCGGATTCCAATATTGCGCAGTGAGCAACGCACTTCGTTGAGAAAGCACCCCAAAACTATAGGTTTCTGCAAACGCGTGGGAAGGTAATAGTGCAACAACTAAGAGACTTTTAAAACAAAAATTAAACCATTTCACCGTCTTACCCCTCTGTTAACATTAATACTTCGATAACTAAAATAGCTCACAATTGATTGCAGATCAAACTAAATTTTGCATAACTAAATATTTTTATCATATAATGTTTATTATCTGGATTAGAAATTCTAATAATCCTTATTAAACAACAGGATATAATAAACTATGATGAAAAGATTTCTGGATGTCGTTGAGACAACTGAGGAAAATTTTGAGGAAACGGTTTTAAAATATTCATTTCAAAAACCCGTCCTCGTAGATTTCTGGGCGGAATGGTGTCACCCCTGTCGAGTTTTAACTCCTGTCTTAGAAAGATACCTCGAAGAAAGCGATAACCAATGGCGTTTAGCAAAAGTCGAAGCCGATGAAAATATGAGACTCGCAGGTCGTTATAAATTAAGAGGTTTTCCAACCGTTCTATTATTTCAACAAGGTAATCTGAGCGGCCATTTCAGCGGCGCAAAGCCGCTACATTGGATCAAAGAATTTATGGAGAGCCACGTTCAAATATAAGGGGATTTTTATAACGAATGGCGTGACCAAATACATATGTACATACTGGTACGCCTAATAATAATCCCCAAAAGTGAAATAATTTTCCTCCTAACGTCAAGATAATTAAGACAATTACCGGATTTATATGTAAACGTGCGCCGTAAATATTTGGATTTAAAATATAGCCTTCAATGAAATGAATAATCACAATAAAAACGGCTGCAACACTCATAAGTTGCAGACCGCCCGTTTGTAGAGAAACCAGAAAGATAGGAATTGAGCTTAGAATAAATCCCGCAACGGGAATAAAACTACAAAAAAACACAATTACCGATAAAAATGCAATATGTTCACCCATTCCCATTGCATATAAACCTATTGCCGTGAGAAAAGTATTGACCATTCCAATAAAAAGTTGGGCTTCAAATGATTCACCGAGCACCCTTGAAAAATCTAAAATACTGTCCGCCACTTCAATATAAATAAAGCGTAATTTTGTATTCGCTAAATTGGCAACACTTGCGCTCAAATTGGGTAAATCAAGCACTATCAAAAATGAAAACAGCAACGATAGCAAAAACGCTGAAGTAATAGAAAAAACATAATTGCTAACGTTTTTTAACTTGTCGATAAGAACTTTAATATTTTGCTGATTACTAGTCTCGGTATTGGGTGTATCGCCAGAATCTAATAATGTTCCTAAAATTTTTCCTGCAACGGATACGGTTGGAGAAATGGCTTTATCGTTGGTTTCAACGAGCGTGTTTCGGTCTCTCAAATTTTTTAGTTCTGGAATTGCATCGTAAAGAGGAGGAAACTTATTTGCGATTTCTAATAAAACTTCATCTATTTTTGCGGTGTAAGTACTAAATTGTCGTGCAAATCCTTGCGCTTGATTAATCACTTGAGGAACGAGATAAAAACCTGTCGACGTTAGCGCGCCTAATAATAAGCTCATTACAATAATAACTCTTAAAATACGTTTCTTAAGATACGGTTTTAAACGATACACTCCACTTTCTTGAATATACGCAAAAATAAAAGTCAAGAAAATCAATAAGAAAAACGAACTTAAAACATATAAAATTCCAAACAGCAATCCCCACACCACAATTCGTGAAGAAAGTGCAAAAACGTAATCCCAAGGGGGAGGAAAATTGGGGGTATATTCTGGGGAAGTCGCCGCGCTCATGGTCATATTAATTTGAAAAGGAATAAAGAGGCATTTTACCGCAAAACCGTGCGGTGCAGCATATTTTAAGCAAACGAAATGCCGAACCACAAATATATAATTTATTCAAAGTATTATGCTATATTTGATTTTGTTGTAAAGATATCTTTTGAACAATTATGGTGCGGTTTGTGCTTTTTTCTTTAATTTCTTGTAGTCGCAGTAATATTTATTTAATTCCATTTACAAAAACAGGAGTATTTTATATGTCTAAGAAAAATAAAGTGTTTTTGCCATCCATTTTAGCAATGGCAATTTCCTCGACTTTATCTGCGTCGGAAGTCTTTGATCTTAAAGTCTCTTATTATGACACTTATGATAATGCAATAGCTCGTAAAGATAGTATTGAAAATAACCTGCGCAACTTAGCCGATGCGGTGTATGAATCAACCAACGGTGCGCATCGTATTGGAAAGATTGAGATTTATACCGATGCGGGAAATAAAGATAATGCAGATATTGTGTGGGTTGCTTCTTGTTGGCCCAATGCGAATATTTCTGGACGTGGACGCGCCGGCGCTCGTATTGAGCATTGCGACACTTTCCCAAATGGTGGAAGTCCGATGTCTTTCTTGAACTTACCACGTTCTGGGGGCTACACGATGGCGCATGAATGGGGACATTTTACGTATGCGCTTTATGATGAGTACCAAAATTCTAGCAACGCTTGCAATCCTGAAGATTTAGGGAGTCCTTGCAAAGACGATGTTGGGGTTGAAAACGCACTCATGAACAGCCACTGGGCAGCTATTGGTGAAAACGACGGCGTGGGCAATTTAAATGCGTTGAATTTTTCTACGAAAATCAATAACAAAGCGCCAGATATTTTAACCAACGCACAAGCTCGGATTTATAAAACCTCTGGTTGGGATACTTTAGTTCGTGATCCTGCGCAAGACCCCGTGAGTCAAAATCGCAAGCTCTATTCAGATTTAATGGCAGTCGCACCGGTTGCCGGAGAAATTCCTCGTATCGACATTGCTAAACTCGAAAATAACGCGTATGTTATTGATACAAATACACAAAACACGGCTCGCGAGAAAGTTTCCTTTGAATGGAAACGCGGCAATCAAGGCACACCTGCATCAACCCGCGCCGCCACCGATCAAGCCGACAAAGTCCCGATGGTCAAAACAATTGTGATTGATCATTCTGCAAACGTTCACGCCAATCAATTGAAAGCCGTCAAAACCGCTGTCACCCAATTTATCCAACAAGCGGAAATCGGTGATATTATTAGTATTTTAGCTTTTGACAGCGACGTGCAAACGGTAAGTGACTTCATGCCGATCACTAACGAACTGAGCAGAAAAGCGTTAATCGCAGCACTTAAAGCCATTCAGCCCACCACGAAAGTACCAGCCTTAGGATTAGCATTACAAAAGGCACTTGCTGATACTCAAGCAGCGGCTTCTGCTGCACCTACTGCTGCTCAATACGATAAAGACATTTATTTGTTTGCGCATGGATTCAATGCGGCGGGAATTTCTCCAAAAGACATTGCTCCAAAAATTAAAGAAGCTAACATGAGAGTCTTTAGTTTTGCGTTAAATGAACCCACCGAAGGTTTCTTACGCAAACTATCAGAGCAAACCGATGGAAAAACATGGTTAGCACCGAATTTAGAAGCCTTAACAAATGCGTTAAGCGGTTTGGCACAAGCGGCTTCTCCAATGGTTGATGTAATTCTCGCCAGTGATCAAGCTTCTCTCTCCAAAGATAAAGGTTTTCCTTTCTATGTGGATAGCACGCTCGGTGAATTAGATATTAGTATTAATTACAGTGGAGCATTCGATGGTGTTACATTCAATTTAGTTGATCCAAATGGAACAGTTCGCGCCTTGACCACCAAATTTCCTGATTACATTACTATACCAATGAGTGCTTACTCAACAGTAGAATGCCTAGCTGATGAAGAAGTTGAAAGTAAAAATGCTTGTTCAGCAAGTGTAACAAGCCCTGCCGTTGGCGAATGGAAATTACAAGCTGTAT
>JGI20214J51088_10002655_pt1 | contig 11867 bp, 7 predicted proteins | sample WetSurMetagenome_FD_51088 | JGI IMG/M metagenome (IMG submission 51088)
GAACCGCCGGGACTTTCCATATCACGATTGCCAATAGCTCTCTGCAGCCATTCCCGGCGCCGCAAAGCCCAGAAGATCCATCGCAGAGCTATCAGCGCCAATGCGGCCCAAAAGACAGGCCGGCCGCGCGTCCAGGCTGCGCAAGCCAAGAGAATCGAAATGAGAATCTGAACTTTCAAAGGGATACCGATTTTCCCGATTATTACACAAAGCCGCCCGGAGGCATGGTGCCAACGCCTCCGACAACGGGGCCGACAGGAATAAAAGGCGGAGCAAATGTCGGAATCGGCCCCGTCCCCAAAACATTCGTTACTTGAGTGGCGCCTTGCCAGATTTGGAAACATTTCTCGAAAGCATGCGCAATGCTGTCGAAAAGTTCCTTATGGTGAAAAGCTTTAGGATCGGCTAACGCAGCAATCATCTGCCCCTTCAAAGCAGCTTGTGAAATACTCGCCGTCACCTGAGTGAGCGCAATGACGGGCATCGGGATATTGGGCGTTGGCGGCGCCATAGGCCCGGGGAAAGCGGCAAATGCAGGATACCAGGGCATTCCGGGAACTTTAATCGTCGCGGTATAGGAGAGCCAGCCATTGCCGACAGCCTGCGCGATGGCGGTAGAATATTTGAGTTCCTGCGGCGTTTCCTTGGGAGCGCTTGCCATTATAAGCGGCGTCAGCGGCGGCCCGACCACCTGTCCTATACTTGCGGTGGGGCCGTTGATAATGACGCCCACAAGCGTTGCAGCGCTTTGCCATTGACTCCAGGCCGAACAGATAGCTCCGCAGATCCCTTCGATAAATTTTGCAAGTTTATCCGACATCTCCCTGGCCGTATCGCAGTGATATTTGTTCGTCGAAACCGAAAGAAACAGCCCGGGGGGAACAGGCGGCGGAACCGCGGCGAGTTCAGACAGGTCGAAAGCATTTTTGTAATGCGCGGCCGCCGGATCGCCGGCCGGCGTTGTCCAGTCGACAGGCAGGTTGATCGCGAACGATCGGAACTGCATTTTCGCGAACTCGCTCATCGCCTTGGCNGCCGGCGCCGGCATATCAAACCTCCTAAGGCCCCTGCATCGCGGGCATGCTATTTCGGTTTCCAGGCGTCTTTGTCCAGGTCGGGGAACGTAATTTCCGCCGTCCCCGGATCGCAGAACACTTTGGCCGCACCCTTCTCATCAAGAATTCCGGTGTCAACGGAACCATCAGGGAGTTTGATCTGATATTTTTGCCCGGGGCAGGGATTCCCTTCTTCGTCGACAAGTTCAATGGCAATCCAGGATTTCTTGTCCTTGTTCTCAGCGGCGACGTATGTCGGCCCGGCGGCTTCTGCCTTATATACCTTCCCGCTGCCGGCCACGGCCGTTCCCGGTGCAACCGGGGCCGCCGGGCTTGCCGGAGGAACAAGAGGCTCAGCTGTCCCGTTGTCCGCCGATCCCCCGCTGTTAATTTTGACCATTTTCCCGACGATGGTGATGCCGGAACTGTCGATCTTTAAGAAGTTGCCTCCCGCTTTAATCGTCAGCGCCGTTGTCGCTTCGATCACGATGTTGGGCGATTTGAGATAAAAACTTCCCGCCACCGTCAGGTTGTGATTGGCATTAAACTCCTCTATGACATTCCCGACTACTCCGAGAGACCGCGACCCTTTGATTTTCATCGCCTGTTTTCCCTCGACTGTCAGGAAACTGTCCCGCCCGATCTTCTCAATCACATCCCGGTCTATCGTCACATTTTCATCGCGCTTCACCTGCTTCAGAATATCGTTCTCGACAATCTGGTGCCTGTCGTGGCCTATGTATTCGTGCCGGTCGTTCTTGATCCGGATGTGAAGATCTTTTTCTCCATGAATAAAAATCTTTTCATTGCCTTTTTTATCCTCGAACTGCAATTCATTAAAGCCGCCATGGCCTATGGTGGAATCGGACTTGCATGCGCTGATCGACTTATTGTCCGGCAGCTTGTAGGGAGGCATCATGTCGGCGTTATAGACGCTGCCGATGATGATCGGCTGATCCGGATCTCCTTCCTGAAATGCGACAACGACCTCTTGTCCTATGCGGGGAATCTGAATTGCTCCCCACTGCCTGCCTGCCCATGAAGTTGCAACCCGAAGCCAGCACGAGCTGTCCGAGTCGTATTTCCCCTCGCGGTCCCAATGGAACTGGACCTTAACTCTGCCGTATTTATCGGTAAATATTTCCTCTCCNGCCGGCCCCACCACGACGGCTGTCTGAGTCCCCTGCATTACGGGTTTCGGCGCGATCCGCCCGGGACGGAATGGCAGCGCGGAGGGAATGCAGGCAAAACTGTTGTTGTATTCGAATTCCTCCATGTCGGCGCGATAGCTTCCCTGCTTCGCCTCGTGCTGGACGCTGGTGACAACATATTCACCGTCGGCATTGAAATGCCTTTGCAGCGTGAACTTATGTCCGCTGGTTATCTGCCTGCAATTGCTGGTCCCGGAAATGGCTATACTCCGCATTTCCTCCTGCTGCATTCGTATTTCGACGGTGCGCTTGTTGTCATCGAATATCTTCTGAATCTCCGCAGGCTGATCACCGCCGGAGGCATTAACTCCATCGAACCTCTGCGCGTATTCCCCTGGATAGTCATAGACCTGCAGTTTGTCGTTCCCCCCGACTTTGAGTTTATGGGTGACAGCGCCGACAGGCAGGCTTTCGAGGATGTTGCGGTCGGCTTCCAGATGTTTGTGCGGCAACTCGAAAGAATGATCCCAGAGAAGATACTTGCCGGACCTGAGTTCTTGGGTTTTTTCCCACGAGATAACCCTGTCTTCATCCCTGTTACCCCCCTCAAGCTCTTCGAAAATCAGCTTGCTGTATTCAGGCAGGTTCACATGGCTCTGAGGAGTGTTGGCAACCACCATCTTGTGGCCGTTCGAAGAATGTTTAAAAAAGTAATATATTCCTTCTTCTTCCATGAGCCGGCTGGCGAAATTGAAGTCGGTCTCACGATATTGCGCGCAGTAGTCGCGCGGCTGAAATTGTCCCTGGATTTCGAAGGAGACATCCAGCCCGTCCAGAACTTTTTTCAGGATGTCAGGCACAGAAAGGTGCTGAAAAATCCGGCTCTGCATCTTCCTGGTCAGGAGCCAGAACTGAGGCACGATTTCCATGCGATACAGGGCAAAATGCGTGTCGCGTTCTCCCTGGCTGAAGCGGCTGCAGATGCCGCTGAAATAGCGGGTCTTCTCCTCGGGGAGCTGCAGATTTACGGTAATCTTCTGTCCTAATAGTTTGTCAAAAGCGATGTCGCCTTTCTGTTCGGCGATGAATTCGAGCTGAAAGCTAAAGAGTTCCGAAATTGCCTCGTGCCCTGAAAATCCTGTTAACAACAGGATGTCAGGGCCGAGCGGAGTTGTGGCCGTCATAGGACGGCCTGCTTCAGTATAGGGAGCCATAAATCACCCCTCACTAGGGCGTGCAATCGACGAAATTTCGTATTTGAAAGCGCGATCTTCTCCTACCGCGATGCGTATTTTAGCAATTGACTCTCCCGAAGCCATGCGGCTGAGAACTTCCTGAGACATCTCAGGCAGCAGCGTCCGCGTGAGGATATGATCCACATTCCGCGCTCCGCTTTCGACTTCGTGGCATCGTTCGGCAATCGCCGTGATTAATTCATCGCTGTAGGAAAATTCCGCCCGGTGATTCGTTGTCACCCGCACGGCGATCCGGCCAAGCTGGAGCTTGATGATTTCGCGCATTGCGGTGTCCGTAATCGGGTAATAAGGAACTACGATCAGACGGCCGAGAAAAGCCGGCTTAAAAAATTTCAGCAAATCGGGGCGCAAAGCATCCGCAAGCGCCAGGGGATCGGGGCGCGTTTCCGGATCGACGCACAGTTTCATTACGGTGTCGGTCCCCGCGTTCGACGTAAGCAGGATGACAGTATTTTTGAAATCGATCTCTCTTCCTTCGCCGTCTTCCATTATTCCCTTGTCAAAAACCTGGAAGAAAAGCTCCATCACATCGGGATGCGCTTTTTCAACCTCGTCGAGCAGGACAACGCAATATGGTTTGCGCCGGACTGCTTCGGTCAAGACGCCGCCTTCTCCGTATCCGACATATCCCGGCGGCGAACCTTTGAGGCTCGACACCGTGTGCGCTTCCTGATACTCCGACATGTTGATGGTAACCAGGTTGCGCTCGCCGCCGTAGAGCGAATCTGCCAGCGCCAGCGCCGTTTCAGTCTTTCCCACACCGCTTGGCCCGACCAGCATAAATACGCCGACCGGACGCCTCGGGTCCACGAGGTTTGCCCGGGCAGTGCGAATGCGCTGCGCAATTGCCGTAAGAGCATGATCCTGTCCGATAACGCGCGACGCCAGATGCTTCTGCAGGTTCAAAACAGTGTTGATTTCATCCGACATCATTTTGCCGACCGGGATCCCGGTCCATCCGGATATGACTTCCGCCACCGTCTGAGAATCTACGCACACCTGCATCAGCGGGGATTCTCCCTGTGCTTTCGCCAGTTCCGCATTCAGGCCGGACAACTCCTTGCGCAACGCGGCGATTTCCTCAGGCCCCAGCTTTTTCTTCTCGCCCGCGTCCGTTGTTGTCTCTTGAGTCTCTAATTGCTCCCGGATCAAGCGCATGCGCGACACAAGAGAGCTTTCCTTATTCCAGCGATCCTTCAGCTGCACCAGTTCCGCTTCGGCTTTCTCCTTTTGCTCTCCGAGCCGCTTAATAGTTTCGGCATGCGATGCGCCGGCGACTTCTTCACGCTTCAGCGACTCGATTTGTATCCCGGTCTGAGTGATGCGCCGATCGCAATCTTCAATCTGCGGCGGGATAGAGGTTTGGCTCAGAGCAAGCCGCGCGCAGGCCGTATCCAGGACGCTGACGCACTTGTCAGGCAGCTGCCGGCCAGAAATATAGCGGTGCGACATTCGGACGGCCGCTTCCACTGCCTCTTCGAGGATCCTGACCTTATGATGCTTTTCCATCATAGCCGTAATCCCGCGCATCATTACGATGGCCTGCTCTTCGGTCGGTTCTTCGACTTTTACCACCTGAAACCGCCGCGCCAGCGCCGCGTCCTTCTCGAAATACTTCTTATACTCTGCCCAGGTCGTGGCCGCGANTGTCCGCAGTTCTCCGCGGGCCAGCGCCGGCTTCAGGAGATTGGCTGCGTCACCCTGGCCAGCCTGGCCGCCCGCGCCAATCATTGTATGTGCTTCATCGATAAATATTATAATCGGCTTCGGAGAAGCTTTCACTTCAGCGATGACCGACTTCAGCCGATTCTCAAATTCACCGCGGACGCCCGCTCCGGCTTGCAACAATGCAAGATCCAGCGACCGCAGCGATACATTTCGCAATGGCGGAGGAACATCGCCGGCGGCAATTCTCAATGCCAGGCCTTCAACTACCGCTGTTTTGCCCACGCCGGCCTCGCCGGTAAGAATCGGATTGTTCTGCCGGCGGCGCGTGAGAATGTCGATCGTCTGCCGGATCTCGAAATCTCGGCAGAGCACCGGATCGATTTCTCCTTTTTGAGCCTTTTCCGTCACATCAATCGTAAACTGATCCAGCGACGGCGTTTTCGAGCCGGGCTTCACTCCCTGCGGCATCTCAGGCGAAGGACCCGCAGCAGCCGTTTCTTTATCTTCAGAGGAGCCTTCAATAATATTGGGGAGCTCTTTCTGCAGCGTTTCCACCGAAACCTTTTTTAATTCATTCGACAGCTCGCGCGTTATGCGCGCCAGATCGGGATCGGTGAGAAGCGCCAGGAACAGATGGCCGGAGCGGACCGCATAAACGCCATAGTTAATGCTGGCCAGGGACCAGGCGGCTTCGAACAGCTGCGGCAGGCGCGGCGAGAATGCCGGAGTACGGGCGTTGCCGGTTTTCAGGCGGTCCAGCGAGCGCGTAATGTCCCTCGACAGCCGCGAAGTTTCTATTTCGAAATGGCGCAGAATGCGCAGCAGATCTGAGTCCTGAATATCTAAAAGCTTGATCAGCACGTGCTCCAGTTCAACATCGTAATGCGTCCGCGAAAGGCACAGCGCCGCGGCTTCTCCTAACGCCCTGCGGCAGGTTGGGTTCAATTTATCCATCAGCGATTTCAAGTTGATAGTCAAGGGCATTCCTCCTAGAACAACGATGCATGAAAATAAGCGTTGCAGGTTGCAGGTTCAGAATTGCATATCTTTTAGATTTTCAGCCTGCAACCTATTTTCAAAGCAGCTTCTCACGAATCCGTGGCGCACCCAATGACGTATAAAATTGGCCATTTAGGGTTCAAGGCTANGCCATAGAGTACACCCGGACGGCTCTGGAGAGGCTGTCCAACGGTTGAGTCCTGGGGAGCGCCGCCGTCTCGGCGGCATTTGCGTAGGCATGCCACATGTTGATTCAAAGGGCGATGCCGGCGAGACGCCGGCGCTCCCAGCGTGCGTCATCGAAATATTCCAATCGTTGGACAGCTTCTGGAGAGCCGTCCGCACTGGTTTGTTTTTCGTGAGGACGGGTCTCCGGCAGCCATCAGATGGCTGCTCCCGTCCTGTCGGGGCGAAGCCCCGACCTAATTCTGGCTTCTGGCTTCTGGCTCCTGTTATCGGAGCTGATGACCGTGTCTTCGGGATCCCGGTTAAACTCCCTGGTCTTGAGCCAGGAAGACCAGCCAAGCAACGCACCCTGTTCGCCTTCGGACAGCAGTTGGCAAGCGGGAACCTCGGGCGCTTTCAGACTCAACTGGACATCAAAATCGTACTCCATGCCCGCATACAGGCGCACAATCTGGACGAGCGGCAGATAAGAATGGCTTACCGGCAAAAACGCCCTGAACGTCTTAAGCGTCAACGGCCCAAGCCGAATCCGGAACCGGGACTGGCGATCCACTACCCTTTCCCCGAGGATTGCATTCACTCCTAATTCGGTATTTTGAATTCCAAGCTTACAGTGGTTTTCAATCCCAAGGCGAACCCGCGTTCCCACAAACTGAATGACGCAAGCCGGTTGATCGAAAAAATCGCGCACAATCCCTTCAAGACCGCCGGCGGAATGCGGACGCTGGTTGAGCAGTCCCGAATAGCGCAGGAGAGCAAGATCTTCGAACGCCAAACGTCCCCTCAGCCCCTTCGTCCCCAGACCAATCAAATCACTCAGATATTGCGAAAATTGGTCTTCGCCGCGCGTCCTCTCAAAATTGACGTTGAAACGGTACTTCTCCCAGGCGCGGTAGAAAAGCGAAATTGCGCGATGATTGAAGAGGTCGAAAAAATCGCGAAGGGTGTTGTCCTTCTGGCTGATGCGCTGTAACAGAAATTCCGTGTAGGGCAAGGGAAGCACACCCAGCGGCCCCGTGAGTCCCAGGAAATTGACAGCCATGCGCGCCGGGACGTTTTCGTCTGTTGCCGTAGTGAAGGATTGGATTTCACTCGCCGGAAAGGCAAGCGTGGCATGCGCTCCAAAACGCACAACCTCGCGGGATGGGTGAGCGGACGCACCGATTGGCTCTCGTTCAGGATATATGCATTCGAGTATTCGAATCGCGCGAAAGAACTTAAACCGAAAGGGCTCCTCGGGCATCGAATACTTCATAAGATTATCTGGTCTCCCGCGCGAGGGGGCCAACGCTTAAGAATCCCTTCGCGTTGACGCGTGGACGCAACCAGCTGAGTAAACGAATTGATTGATGCATACAAGGCCAGAAAGTGCTCGATCACCGACGCAAACAAGAATACTCCGCTTCCAACGAACATCTGTTCGTCGAATTCGAGCGAGATTTCGACTCCGCGCACCGGAGCGCCTGTCACGATCGAGCCAATCATTCGGAAAGCCCGCTTCGAATTGATGCCAACAATTCCGGCGATCTGCCGCCGCGTGACCATGGAGTCGGCAAAATCGTAGAGCCTCAATATTTCCTGCAATGCTTCAGGGCTTCCGTCACTTTCCGATTCGAGCAGCGAAAGATAGTTCGCCGCCAGATGCGATATCAGACGCCACTGGGCGCCTCTCCGTTGCGGCAGCCGCAAGGTCGGCGTCGGCTTTCTTAAACACCGGATTGAAGAATAGATACCCGGACCTTCCAATTGAAAATCGCCGCCGGTACTGCCAAAGGGCAGCCTCCCCGGCAGATCGCGGTTTGTACAGGTGGCGATCACCGTCAGGATCTCCGCATCCGGCCGGGATGGATTGAAATCAAGATCAACCAGCGACAGGTAAACCTCGGTGCCGTTGTCATCCTTGCGCTCAGATTCCCGCCGGTGAGCGTGCCAGAAGGTTTTTTGAGTGTTCCGATCGAATCCGTGTTTGTATGAGTAAAAAGGCTGATAGGCAATCGGTTTCTCTAGCTGAGGCGCCGCATTGACAACGGAATCCACCGAATAGACTTCCGTTGCAAGCTGTTTTCGGACATCCGGAACGAGATGATATTCGGTATCCGTGTGGGTCACCTGGATCGGCTCGGCGACCTGGCGGAAAAGGTTTACGATCGGAGCGCAGTTCAGCCGGAAGGTTTTTGCATTGATCGCGCTTTCGTACTGAAACTCTCTATTGAAATAAATAAGCACATCCAGCTTGTCGCCGGCGCCGGCAGCCTTGCGCAGATCGCAGAGATCGAAGAATAAAAACTTCTCCGGGAATGCAAAATATTCCTGAAGAAGACGGTACCCCATAAAGGAACGGCCGGTATACGGCAGCATCCCTTCATCCCGGGAGAAGCCGACCGGATGCAGGCAATCGCCGGAAAGAACAACCGGCGCCGGCCCCTTCCTGTCCATGCCTGCCCGGAGTTCAACTTGTACGACATTATTGAACAGGAGCTCGTAAAGCGCGTAGGACACGGGGCCTTCGCCCATTAGAAAGAACCGGAGAGCATCAAGCGGCCGCCCGTCATTGTCCGGATTGCCCGCAAGCTTTTGGCGAAGCTGCGGGAATTTCGTTCCGGCCTGGGTTCGAAGCTCGATATGAAGAACCGACTGGACACTTCCGCCCTGCACCTTTGCAAATGCAGGCGGCTCAAAGCGCGCGGCTGAGACCTCCACCGGCCAGATCGTGACGGGATAACACGTTCGGAAACGGCATGGCGTTCCCTCGACCGGCTTGGAGGAAAGAACGGATTCGGCGGCAATCGTGTGCCCTGTTTGCAATTTCGCCTGTTCCGGATCCAGCGAAAACTCCACGATCGACATCGATGGAATAGGCGCCAGGTAATGCGGCCAGAGTATGCCCAGGAAAGATTCGGTAATTTCAGGGAATTCATCGTCGATTTTGCGTTGGATTCTCGCTGCAAGAAAAGCAAAAGCTTCAATCAGCCTTTCGACATGCGGGTCCTCGCATTTATCGGGCTCGATCGCAAGGCGTCCGGCGATTTTGGGATACTTCTCCGCAAACTCGGCGGCTATCTGCCTTATAAAAGTCAGTTCCCGTTCATAATAGGGTAACAGCTCGCTTCTCATCTAGCTTGCCTGAATTTCAAATTCTGTGTTCCATGGGCGGAGCGTTGTGTCGAATGAAACCGGTTCCGGAGCAGGGTCCACCTGCAGATTAGCCGAGATGCGGAAATGGAGGGATCTCTCGAATTCTCTCCCGGGTTCCACAACAACTGCGACATCTCTCAGCAAAGGCTCGAATCTTTCGATGGCCGATTCCACCAGGCGCCGGACCCTGGTCTGATCCGTCAGACTGCCTACGTTAGTTGATGTAAAGTCCGGCAATCCAAACATCATAATGGAATCCCGCACCTCTTTCAGGTCTTCGGGTATTTCGTCAACCAGCCTGCGCGTGTTCAGCAGCCATTCAAGGTCGCGTCTCACCGCGAATCGAAGCTGGCGCAGACTTTTCAGGCGGGAGACGGGCGCTTCCCGCGATATTTCCGGCTCCTCGTCTGTCAGACGATCCAGCAACGAAGGAGTGATGCGCACTTCTCCTTCAATTTTTGCCATACGCCCTTTCTTGTGCCAAATGCGCCGCACCGGGAGCGCTCGGCCCCGGCTAATACCACATAGTTTTTATCGGAGGCGAAGCCCTTGGAGTGCGGCAGCAAAGCTGCCGCCTTGTGTTTGAGCCCCTGATTAATGAAGGGACTGATAAGGCGGCGGCAAGCCGCCGCACCTCCGGTGCGGACCGCACTCCAAGGCGCCCTGCGGGCGCCAACACCGCAAAACTATGCGCTCCTGGAATTCTTATGCCAGGGACGCCTTCATCGTTTTCAAATTGTACTCGGCGACCGTGGAGCCACCCAGGGTGCCATCCGCCTTCTGTTCGCGATATTCAATTTTAATCGCAGCAAAGTTGAAACTGATCGCCTCGGTAGGAACTACGTCGCTCTGCCCTGAGCCCGAGGTCTCGTACTTGGAAATGATAATATCTTTGAAGGTAACCTTCAGATATTCCTGCTGATCCTTTCCGGCCTTTCGGCAAGTCAAGAGAGCGTTTGGAATATGTTCGCCCTGGGCGCACGCCAGGAAGAGTTTCGGGCCGGCCTTGTCGATGAGCTTAACGAAGTTGAAATCGCTCATAACAACTTTCCCTGCGCCGCCTCCTCCTCCATGAGAAAATGTTCCGGAGTTCTGTTCCCCGAAAGACCACGACAATAACTGTATTTCATCCTTGTGTTTCGCATCCTGGCTTTCGCCCGGAATTCCATCAATTTTGAGAAAATAATCAACCGCAGCCATAATCTACCCCTTTCAAAATGACCCAAGCAGAATGTAAAAGCCGACTTTATCCTAATCCATAATTCCTACTTGCCGGCCGGCGGAGGAAGATCCGCCACCAACCGCAAGCTGACAGTAAGCTCATCCAACTGGAAGTGTGGTTTGAGGAAGGCGACGGCGCGGTAAACGCCGGGTTTGCCGGCAACCTCGGCCACTTCAATGCGTGCTTCCCTTAGAGGGAATTGCGCCTTAACGGAAGCCGATGCAGTATCATCCGCCGTCACATAATTGGTAATCCAGTTATTGAGGAAGCGCTCGCACTCGACTCGAGACATAAAGCTGCCGATTTTATCCCGCATCATCGACTTCAGATAGTGGGCAAACCGCGAAACCGCCATAATATACTGCAGCTGAGTTGCTAAGCGGGCATTGGCGTTTGCTGCTTCCTTATCATATTTCTTTGCCTTCTGCGCTGATTGAGCTCCAAAGAAAGCGGCATAATCGGTCCCTTTGCAGTGAACCAAAGAAATAAACCCTGCATCGGAAAGCTCCTTTTCGCGCCGGTCGGTGATTGCAATCTCGGTGGGGCATTTCAGAGCGATATCGCCCTCATCTGTCTTGAAGGTATGGGTCGGCAAGCCCTCGACCAATCCACCGCCTTCCACGCCGCGTATAGCCGCGCACCAGCTGTACTTTGAAAAAGACTCAGTCAGCCGCGTCGCGAACGCATAGGCTGCATTCCCCCAAAGATATTTGCTATGGTCTGTGCCATCAGTATCTTCTTCATACCGGAACGCCTCCACCGGCGCCGTCGCTTCCCCGTACGGAAGCCGCATAAGGATGTGCGGCAGGCATAAGCCGACGTAGCGCGAATCTTCGCTTTCCCGGAAACTCTTCCATTTGGCATATTCAGTGCTGTCGAAAATCTTGGCAAGGTCGCGCGGCTGATCCAGCTGATTAAAATTCTCCAGGTTCAGCAATTCCGGATTGGCAGCCGAGATGAACGGAGCATGGCCCGCGGCTGCTACGTTAGACATCTTTTCGAGCAGCGCGATGTCCTGCGGATGCTTCGAAAATTCGTAATCGCCAATCAGAGCTCCGAACGGCTCGCCGCCAAACATGCCGTATTCTTCTTCGTAGATCTTTTTAAAAGTGGCGCTCTGATCGAATTCCACTGCCTTTTCAAGATCTTTGCTTAATTCCTGCTTGGTAACATTCATCATCCGGACTTTGAGCCC
>JGI20214J51088_10002656_pt1 | contig 11867 bp, 8 predicted proteins | sample WetSurMetagenome_FD_51088 | JGI IMG/M metagenome (IMG submission 51088)
AGCAGATCTGGCGCGCCTGAAGTACAATATAACAGTCTTTGAGGCGCTTCATGCTCCCGGCGGCGTGCTGACTTACGGCATTCCCGAGTTCCGTCTGCCCAAGACCATCATTAAACGCGAAGCAAATAATATTAGCCGCATGGGCGTAAAGTTCTACTACAATGCTATTGTAGGCAGGCTTTTTACCATCAAGGATCTTATGGAGAACCAGGGCTACCAGGCCGTTTTTATCGGCAGCGGTGCCGGTCTTCCCATGATGATGGATGTTCCGGGACAAAATCTTAAGGGAGTTTATAGCGCCAACGAATTCCTGACTCGAATTAATCTGATGCGGTCTTACCAGTTCCCGCAATCGCCCACGCCGCTGCTTCCGGCCAAGAAGGTGGTCGTTACGGGAGGCGGAAACGTGGCTATGGACTGCGCGCGCACAGCCCTGCGCATGGGAGCCGGCGAGGTAACTATCGTTTATCGGCGCTCACGTCAGGAGATGCCGGCGCGCCACGAAGAAATCGAGCATGCGGAGCAGGAAGGGATCCGATTCCTTTTCCTTGCCACACCCATCCGGCTTCTCGGCGACACGGAGAACAACCTGCGGCGAGTGGAATGTCAGGAAATGGAATTGGGCGCTCCCGATTCCTCCGGCCGACCGCGCCCGGTTCCGAAGAAGGGTTCCGAATTTCAATTGGAAGCCGAGATTTTTGTGATCGCCATCGGCCAGGGCCCGAACCCGATTCTGGCTCAAACCACACCGGGCCTGGAAGTGGACAAGTGGGGACGCATTACAGTGGATCCAGTAACGCGCCAGAGCAGTCTTCCGGGAGTCTTTGCGGGAGGCGACATCATCGGAGGCGCTACGGTAATCTCTGCGATGGGCGACGGGCGAGCAGCGGCCAGCGCGATCCATGAGTACATCCATAGGAAAACTGCTGCAACAGTGAACTAGGAGTCGTATGCACTGAAAATGGAAATCAGGAGCTGGATATCGACAATCCGAAGTTGCGACGACGCGCACGACTCGCGGCGGTGCTCGGTTTGTTACCTCCCAGCCGATTCTGCCCCCGAGCTCCTGAGTTCCTCTCATAATGGGTGAAACATGAAAAGAAAAATGGTCACCATTGATGGCAACGAGGCAGCCGCGTATGTGGCCTATAACACTAACGAAGTTATCGCAATCTATCCCATCACTCCCTCATCCCCCATGGGCGAATGGTCCGATGCCTGGGCGGCTGAAGGCCATAAGAATATCTGGGGAGTCGTTCCGTCCGTCAGCGAGTTGCAGAGCGAAGGAGGCGCTTCCGGGGCCGTTCACGGTGCCCTTCAGACCGGCGCGTTGACGACCACTTTTACGGCTTCCCAAGGCCTGCTCTTGATGATCCCCAACATGTTCAAGATCGCCGGTGAGCTCACCTCGACGGTCTTTCATGTCACAGCCAGAACCGTTTCCACTCATGCGCTCTCCATTTTCGGCGATCACAGCGACATCATGGCCACCCGTTCCACCGGATTCGGGATTCTGATTTCCAACTCCATTCAGGAGATCATGGATTTCGCCCTGATCGCTCAGGCGGCCGCGCTGGAGGCACGTGTGCCCTTCATTCATTCCTTCGACGGCTTCCGCAGTTCTCATGAGGTCATGAAGATCGAGCAACTCCTTTTGGAAGATATGCGGGCCATGATTGATGACAACCTCGTGCGCGCCCACCGGATGCGGCGCCTTTCGCCGGAGAGCCCGAAACTGAGAGGTTCGGCGCAAAACCCGGATGTTTTTTTCCAGGCCAGAGAAACGGTTAACCCTTTTTATCAAGCAGCTCCCGCCTTCATGCAAAAGGCGATGGACAAATTCGCTGGGATCGTCGGTCGGCAATATCACCTGTTTGACTATGTGGGGGCTCCCGATGCGGAGCGCGTGATCGTCCTGATGGGATCGGGCGCCGAAGCCGCCCAGGAGGCTACCGAGTATCTCACCGCCAAGGGTGAAAATGTGGGATTGCTCAAGGTCCGCCTCTACCGGCCGTTTTCCGCCGAAGCCCTGATGCGGGCTCTTCCCGCGACGACGCGGGTCCTCGCCGTGCTGGACAGGACCAAGGAGCCCGGCGCCGGCGGCGAGCCGCTCTACAAGGACGTTGTTACTGCGGTAGCGGAAGCTTATTCCGCGGGCAATTCCCCGCTGAAATTGTTTCCCAAAATTGTCGGCGGCCGCTACGGCCTGTCTTCCAAAGAATTCACTTCCAGCATGGTCTGCGGTGTTTTTGACGAGATAAAGAAGGCGCAGCCCAAGAACAATTTCACGGTAGGAATCGTCGACGATGTTACTCATTCCTCGCTGGATTACGATCCGGATTTCTCCACCGAGGGAGACGACGTATTCCGCTGCCTCTTCTACGGCCTGGGCGCGGATGGAACCGTTGGCGCCAACAAGAACTCGATCAAGATCATCGGTGAAGACACTCCCAACTTTGCTCAGGGCTATTTTGTCTACGATTCCCGCAAGGCCGGGTCGGTGACCGTCTCGCACCTCCGTTTTGGGGCGAAACCGATCCACTCCACCTACCTCGTCAACAAGGCCAACTTTGTTGCCTGCCACCAGTTTGTATTTCTCGAGCGGTACGACATGCTCAAAGATGCGGTGCCGGGCGCGACTTTTCTCTTGAACAGCCCCTTCGGCCCGAACGACGTCTGGGACAAAATTCCACGCAGCGTCCAGCAGCAGATCATCGATAAAAAAATTCGTTTTTATGTCATCGACGGCTACAAAGTCGCCCGAGACAGCGGAATGGGCGGGCGCGTCAACACTATCATGCAGACCTGCTTCTTTGCCATCTCCGGCGTGCTTCCAAGGGACGAGGCGATCGAAGCTATCAAACACGCCATCAAAAAAACTTATGGCAGCAAAGGCGAAGAGGTGGTGCGCAAGAACTATGAGGCCGTGGAGCAGACCCTGGCGAATCTGTTTGAAGTCCAGGTGCCCGGTAAAGCCACCAGCCAGCTCGAAAGGCCGCCGGTGGTCGCACCCGAAGCTCCGGAATTTGTTCAGCGAGTTACTGCCACCATCATCGCCAATCTCGGCGATACCCTGCCGGTAAGCGCCTTCCCCCCGGACGGCACCTTCCCGACCGGAACGGCGCAATGGGAGAAGCGTAGCATCGCACTCGAGATACCCGCCTGGGATCCCGATACCTGCATCCAGTGCGGCAAATGTTCCCTCGTCTGCCCGCATGCCGCCATCCGCATCAAGGCTTACGACGAGAAACTTACCGCCCAGGCGCCGCCCACCTTCAAGTGGATGAAGGCCAGAGGCGTGGAATTTGAGCCCGGCATGGCCTATACGGTTCAGACTGCGCCCGAAGACTGCACCGGATGCGGGGTCTGCATCGACGTCTGTCCTGCGAAAAACAAGAAAGAAACCAGGCTCAAGGCGATCAATCTGGTGCCGCAACTCCCCATCCGAGTCCAGGAACGGGAAAACTACAAGTTCTTCCTCGACCTCCCGGAGTACGACCGGCGACTGGTGCGCTTAAACAGCATCAAAGCGAACCAGCTGCTGCAGCCGCTTTTTGAATATTCCGGCGCGTGCTCGGGATGTGGCGAGACCCCCTATGTCAAACTCCTGACCCAGCTGTTTGGCGATCGGGCGATTATTGCCAACGCCACCGGCTGCTCATCCATTTATGGCGGCAATCTGCCGACGACTCCCTTCACTTATAACAAAGAAGGCCGTGGACCGAGCTGGAACAACTCTCTGTTTGAAGACAATGCGGAGTTCGGGTTCGGCTTCCGCCTGACGATCGACAAGCACACGGATCTTGCCCGTGAACTGCTGGTCAGGCTTGCTGACCGAATCAGCGATGATCTGGTCAAGTCGCTGCTCGAGGCGGACCAGTCCGATGAGGCCGGGATCCATGATCAGCGGGAACGCGTCAAAGCCCTCAGGGAAAAACTGGGCGGAAACGGGTCGGAGGATGCCAAGAACCTGCTGAGCGTCGCCGACTACCTGGTCAAGAAGAGTGTCTGGATTGTCGGCGGAGACGGCTGGGCTTATGACATCGGCTACGGCGGGCTCGATCACGTCCTCGCTTCGGGCCGCAATGTCAATGTTCTGGTGCTCAACACAGGAGTCTATTCCAACACCGGCGGCCAGGCCTCCAAGGCCACCCCCCGTGCGGCGGTCGCTAAGTTTGCCGCCGCCGGGAAGCCCATAGCTGAAAAGGATCTTGGGCTGCACGCGATCAACTACGGGACAGTCTATACCGCAACCGTCGCCATGGGCGCCAACGATGTCCAGACGGTCAGATCCTTCCTCGAGGCGGAGTCGTATGACGGACCGTCGATTATTATCGCCTATTCGACTTGCATCGCGCAGGGAATCGATATGACGACGGGAATGCAGCGGCAGAAGGCTGCGGTGCTCAGCGGCCAATGGCCGCTCTATCGCTATGATCCCCGGCTGACGCCGCAGGGAAAGAATCCGCTGAGCCTGGATTCTAAGGCGCCGTCCATCCCCTTTAAGGACTACGCGTACATGGAAACGCGATTCAAGATGCTGACCCTGAGCCATCCGGAAGAGGCGAAGCATCTGCTCGGGCTGGCACAGCAGGACGCGAAGGCGCGTTATCAGTTTTATCGGCAGCTCGCCGCGATGAAATACGGCGAGGAGGCGAACACCGAGGGCTAAGAGCCTGGTCTTGGGCTCGCAAGCGCCAATTGACAAACAGCCACGGATTGCGCCAATTCCACAGCCTCAGTTCTGTGAGATTGGTGAAGTCCGTGGCCGTTTTTTTGGATCCTATGTTTATCTGCGATACAGTTTCTTCCAGGGCTGTTGCTGTCCGGCAAGGCAGTCTCTCAATGCCATCTTGAGCGTATTGATCGCCAATTCAGCGTTATGAAAATTGCCCGGCGGCAACTCCAGCGCATTGGCGATGTCTTGTGCCGTAAGTGCGAGAGCCTCGGAAATGGTTTTGCCCTTAACCAGAAAGGCAGACTGGCTGCCGCAGGCAATGGTAGCGGCGCAACCATTGGTCCAAAATCCCGCATCGACCACCACGTTATCTCGGACCTTAAGCCAGATCTTCATGCTCTCGCTGCAACCGCTTTGGCTTTCGGCAAAGCCATCCGGATGGGACAGACTCTCGAAATTGCGCGGGTGCAGTACATGGTCGACAGCCGATTCTGAATAGACCTTCTCCAATCTCTCTCTGAGATTTTTCTCAGATTCGTCGGTCGGTCTCTTCATCCTTTTCTCCTAATTCGGGTGACAGGCACCATAGCCTCGCTATATTTACAGGTGGTTATGGTGCCTGTCACCCGAATTAACCGAATTGTTACCGAAATTGAAAAGATTTGGCGGCCAAATCTGCGATGTGTCTTCCGATGGCTATCGATGCGGTTGCCGCAGGAGAGGGTGCGTTGAGCACATGGATGGCATTCGGCCCCTCAACGATTTGGAAGTCATCCACCAGCAGGCCATCGCGAGTGACGGTCTGAGCTCGAACCCCGGATCCGCCGGGCGCGAGATCTGCATCCTGGAGATCAGGCACTAGCTTCTGCAGCGCGCGCACGAATGCCCGCCGGCTCAATGAACGATAGATTTCATAGACCTCGGTCGTCCAGTAGCGACTCGCCATGATCCAGAATCCCGGGTAGGAAAGGACCCCGAATAGATCTTTGAAGCATATATCCCAGAAGCGATATCCCTCGCGGGCGAACGCCGGCACCGCATTGGGGCCTGCCTCATATTCGCCATGGATCTTCTTGGTAAAATGAACGCCCAGAAAAGGAAACTGAGGGTCAGGCACAGGGTAAATAAGACTGCGCACCAGGCGTCGCTCCGCACGGAGGGCATAGTATTCCCCGCGGAAGGGGATAACGATAATGTTCGGCTTCATCCCCATTTTTCGCGCCAGGGTATCCGCGTGCAGGCCGGCGCAGCAGAGAAGATAGCGGCATTGAACGGTGCCACGGTTGGTCTCGAGGTAGAAGTGGCCCCCCGACCGCTTGATGGCCGTGACCTCCGCATTCAGGACCATGCGAGCTCCCCGCGCTTCCACTTTGGCCGCCATCGCCTTGGCAACCTGCGTGAAATCCACAATAGAAGTGTTCGGGGAGTAGAGCGCGCGGACGGCTTTGGCATGGGGTTCCAGTTCACGCACCCGTTCGGGGCCTATCACCTCGAGCCCCTGAATGCCGTTGGCGGTGCCGCGCTCGAAGAGGGCTTGAAGCTGATCTTTTTCGGCGTCCGTTGTGGCCACAATCACCTTGCCGCACCGGTCATAAGGAACACCGTTTTCCTGGCAAAATTCCTTCATCAGACGGCCGCCTTCCAGACACAACTTTGCCTTATAGGAACCCGGTTTATAGTAAATGCCGGCGTGCATGACGCCGCTGTTGTGGCCTGTCTGGTGGCTCGCCACTTCCGGCTCTTTGTCGATGACTACCAGCGAGTTTTGCGGGAACCGCTCTGTCAGTGCAAGAGCTGTTCCCAGCCCGACTATGCCGGCGCCGATGATGGCCGTATCGCACTTCTCAAAATCCATAAAATATCTTACTGCCTTTCTCCTTCAGTTGCTCAGCGCGTTGAGGAAACCTGATAGTCTCGTCCACTAGATCTTGCAGGAAACCGGACATCTAATTTTCCACCGCGCTCTGCTCAACCATCCGCATGATCTTATGGTGTAGCTTTTATCATCAATTCCAGACCGGGTCCAAAAAAATTCTGACAGACATTGAGTGCTCGGTCTTACCGATTTAGGGGAACCGATTGGATGCTGGGCTGTTTTGAGACGCGCGCGGTCAATTGCAGCTAATGAATCTTCCTCACGATCTCCTGTGCAGCTGCGTCGTAGGGAACATCACGACTGTTTCCGGATTTCAGAGCTCGAACCAGGACCCGCTTGGGATCAAGGCTTCTGCAGAGCGCACTTGCCGGCTGCGTCCCATGAAAGCAATAAATAGTCTTCGCCCGCAGTTTTTCAATCTCGGATCGGATTGGCAGGGATGATGTTTTGTTCCCCCTGCCAAGCCAATCTATGATTGAAAGCTCAGGACGCGTCCTCGAACCGGGTTCGAGCAGAGCCACTACCTCGACATGCGACATCAGAGAGTCTGGTAGCCTATTGAGCATAAAGGCCAGGGCCTCGGCGCCGAGGGAGAGCCCCATTACTACGACTTTGTCCTGATTCCAGGTGGAAAAATAATAAGTTAGGATCTTTGCGAGGCTGGCCGCCGCTTCCTCGGGCGTCGGGCGACTTGCGCAATAGCGCGGCCAATCGAGAGCCACAACCGGAACACCGCTGGCGGCGAAGGATCGCGCCAGGGCGAGATCGGCCGCCTCCCAGCCTCCATCTCCCGTAATGAGGAAGGCCATGTAGCCGAAACGCACGCTTGAGGAATTGACTTCGATCAACGGCAGCCCCGTGAGGTCCGGCCTGCCGGAAGGATCCGGATTAGTCTGTGCCGCCAAGCTGCTCACCTGTTTTTTTCCCCTGGCGGCCGGGTTCTGAGAATTTCCGGATGGGCCTTTCCTCGAAGGCGAACAACCCCAGCACAATGCCATCATCAGGAGAATCCAGCCCGAATGACTTCTCATGGCATGCCCTTTCCGGATCACGCTATCAGCTTTCAGCCGTCGGCAATCAGACTAATCGAGACGCTTGTGGAAGCGCATGGCGCTGAGGCCGAGAATCAGGACGCCGAACACAAACAGAGCAGCCATCTGCTGCCATAGGGATTCGATCCCCACCCCCTTTAAAAACAGTCCGCGAACGATCTGCATGAAATAGCGCAGGGGATTCAGATAGGTCAGGTACTGAACGGCAATCGGCATGTTGGCGATTGGAAAGCTGAATCCGCTCAGGAGCAGCGCGGGCATAAAGAAAAAGAAGGAAGCCATCATGGCCTGTTGCTGGGTTTGGGAAACCGTTGACAGGAACAGTCCGACTCCGAGCGTGTTCAGGAGAAATAACGCCGAACAACCGAACAAAAGCAACAGGCTTCCCCGCATGGGAATTCCAAAGATGAGCAGGGCCGCGCTTACGATCAGGGACACTTCAAAGAGGCCAATGACGCCAAACGGGAGCAGTTTTCCCAGCATCAACTCCACCGGCCGGATTGGAGTCACCATCAGCTGTTCCATGGTGCCGATCTCCCGCTCGCGCACGATGCTCATTGAGGTAAGAATGATCGTTACCAGGGCTATGATATTTACCACGACTCCGGGCACAAAATAGACGCGGCTGGCAAGGTCAGGGTTGAACCAAACCCTCGACTGTGCGTAGACGGAAGGTTTCGGGGCAATGCCCGCGTCCGATATCGCCCCGCGCCTATTCCTAACGGCGCGTGCCTTCTGGGCATAAGCCGCCAGGATCTGGTTCGCATAGCTCGATACGATAGAGGCCGTGTTCGAGTTGGTTCCGTCCACAAGAATCTGAACCGCTGCACTCGTGCCGCGCTGCATGTCCCGCGAGAAGCCGGGGAAGATTGAAATCACTCCCTCTATGTTGCTGTGGTCCAACAACTCCTGCATATCTTCCCCGCGCTGAGGTTCAGCCACGATATGAAAATAGCCCGATCCCTCGAAGGCTGCCCGAAGCTCGCGGCTCTCCGGAGTCTGATCGCTGTCCATCCAGGCTATTCTCACGTTCTCTATGTCCAGGTTCACGGCGTAGCCGAATATGAGCAATTGAAGAATTGGCGGTATGAACAGAAGCGCGCGCATGCGCGGGTTCCTCAGAGTCTGAAGAAATTCCTTGCGCATGATCTCTCTGATACGTTCCCACATGATGTTACGCCACTTTCTGTTTGAGGCTCATGGTGGCCAAAACAAATACCAGGATCCCATAGGCCAGGAGCATTGCGACTTCCAAATAAAGGACCTCGATTCCGACTCCTCTCAGAAAAATCCCCTTGAGAATCGAGACAAAGTACCGCGTCGGGAAAAGGTAAGTGACAATACGTATGGGCAGCGGCATGTTTTCAATGGCGAAAATGAATCCTGAGAGTAGGAAAGCGGGGAGAAATGATGTCACCATGGCCATCTGGTACGCCATCACCTGCGTGCGTGTCAGCGCGGAGAGCAGGATTCCCCAGAACAGAGCCCCGATGAGAAACAGACAGCCGGTAGCGGCAAGAAAGACGTAGTTGCCGCGCTGGGGAACCTGGAAAATGGCTACGCCAACGATTACCGTTACAGCCATGTCGATGATTCCCAGGGCAAAGTAGGCGGACATCTTACCCATGGCCGCCTCCGAAGGCCTCAACGGCGTGGAAAGCAGCTGTTCCATAGTCCCCATTTCCCATTCGCGAGCCAAGGTCAATGACGTGAGGAGTGCTCCGATAATCATCAGGATAAGAGCGATCAGCCCCGGCACAATGTAGTTCTTTGATTTCAGACTGCTATTGAACCAGACGCGCAAACGAGTATCTGGAGAGATTGAAACACGGCTTCCCCCTTTGAGCTTCGCGGATATGGCTTGCAGGTCCAGGGTATAAGCCCTGATCAGGTTGGTCGCATAGGCGAGGGCGATAGAGGCGGTGTTGGAGTCGCTCCCATCAAGCAGGAGCTGGACCTGAGGGGTGCGGCCGGCAAGCAGGTCCCGAGCGTAATCGCGCGGGATGACCACCGCGAGCATGCAGGAGCCCATGTCGACCGCATGTTCAATAGTCCCATAATCCTGGGTGAAACCCAGGATGTGAAAATAGCGGGATCCCTCCAGGCGCGAGATCAATTCACGGCTCTCGGGACTTTGGTCGGAATCATAAACCAAGGTTGGTATCCGATCCACATCCAGAGTGAGGGCATAACCGAAGAGCAAAATCATGAGCAGGGGCAGTGCCAGAGCCATGATCAGGCTCCTGGGATCACGCAGTATGTGAAGGAATTCCTTATGGGCCACCGCCCGTGTACGGCGCAGATTCATGGAACCTTTCGCTCCTCCCGCTCGATCATGGCGACAAAGATATCTTCCATGGAAGGCCGAATGGCCTCAAGTTGCTGGATCCCTATTTCTTTGGCGTCCAGCACCTTCCTGACCAGCGGCTCCGCCGAGATTGTGTCTTGCACGGTGATGTGGAGTCCGCCGCCAAAAACTGCTATTTCCAGAATTTCCGGATAATCTCCCAACGCCTTCATGCTTCCGAGCGGATCAGAGGATTCCAGATTCATGATGTGATGGGATTCCATCTGTTCCTTGAGGGCCGACGGTTCTCCCAGCGCGATAATTCGGCCCCGGTACATGAGTGCCAGGCGGTGGCAGTATTCAGCCTCGTCCATATAGTGCGTGCTGACAAAAATAGTATGACCGGCATCGGACAGCTGATAGATCAGCGACCAGAACCCCCGGCGTGCTATCGGATCTACTCCCGATGTAGGTTCATCCAGAAACAGGATTGGCGGTTCGTGCAGGATGGCGCAGCCCAGCGCCAGACGCTGTTTCCAGCCCCCTGAAAGAATCCGGGTCATCGAGTCTTTCCGGTCGGCAAGTCCCGCCATTTGGAGCACATAATCCTTGCGCTCCCGCCGGCGCCCGCGTGGCACTCTATAGATCCCCGCAAAAAAGTCTATGTTCTCCTCCACGGTAAGGTCATCGTATAGGGAAAACCTCTGAGACATATAACCGATATGATTACGCAGGGTCTCCGCTTGAGTTGCGACGTTAAAACCTCCCACGTGCGCCCGACCGCTGGTGGGGGATAGCAGGCCGCACAGAATGCGGATGGTGGTCGATTTCCCGGCGCCATTGGGTCCAAGAAAGCCGAATATTTCCCCTCGTTTCACCGTGAATGACACATCATCCACCGCGCAGAAATCACCGAAACGTTTGACGAGGTTTTCCACTACCACTTGGGGGCCGTTCTCAGGCACGGTTATCCTCCGGGCGGGCATCGGCGCTGAACTTAGGCTGCAAAATTTTCGCAGACCGTTTTTCTGCTTTTCGAATCAGCGCGATGAAAACATCCTCCAGTGACGGGACAATCCTCTCAAATGTCGCGGGGGGAACCCCCGTCTTTTGAAACGAACTCCAGACAGTCTCCAAGGATGTTTCCTCAGGAGAGAGGAAAAGGTGAAGCACGGCACCAGCAGGCTCCACGCTCAACACCCCAGCCATTGAGGCGAGCGCATGATGTGCGGCTCGAAGATCGGTTGACTGAACCTGGTAGCACGGCTCCTCCAGGCTAGACTTCAGAGCTTTGGGCGCATCGCAACTGATCAGGGCCCCATTGTGGAGCAGTCCGACCCGGTTGCAACGTTCAGCCTCATCGAGATATGCCGTAGTAATCAGCACGGCCATACCGTTTTTTACCAGCTGATAGAGAATCGCCCAAAAATCACGGCGGGAAACGGGATCGACGCCGTTGGTGGGCTCATCCAGAAACAGGATCTCGGGACGATGAAGCAAGGTGCACATCAAAGCCAGCTTCTGTTTCATGCCTCCGGAAAGTTTTCCCGCCGCACGATGGCGGAAAGCGTCCATCCGCGTCATTCTCAACAGTTCGGGCATGAGGCGGCGACGTTCAGCGGCCGTGATTCCGAACAGGTCCGAGTAAAAGAGCATGTTCTCTTCAACCGTGAGGTCGGGATATAGGCCGAACCGCTGCGCCATGTAGCCCATACGATCCTTAACGGCGTTGACTTCGCGTTTGACATCATGGCCCGCCACGGTCGCCTCCCCTCCAGTGGGATCCAGCAAGCCGCATAAAAGACGAAGCGTCGTAGTTTTGCCGGCGCCATCGGGACCGACCAGTCCGAATATTTCACCTCGCCCAACCTCCAGGTTCAGGTGGTCCACGGCCGTGACTTCGCCGAAGCGGCGCGTCAACCCTCGGGTTTGAACCATTACTGTGGGCTGGCTGTTCATCTCATCCTCTTGAGC
>JGI20214J51088_10002657_pt1 | contig 11865 bp, 12 predicted proteins | sample WetSurMetagenome_FD_51088 | JGI IMG/M metagenome (IMG submission 51088)
AAGTCAGCCAGTGCCGCCTCGAACCTGCGTAACTGCTCCAAAACGTAGGCCGAGTCGTCTTCATCGGCGGTTGCCAGGTGTGAAAATGTGCCTTCCAGACGCAGCCGCCCGGCTCTTCCCAATGCCGCCAGGAGCGGTTCCATCAAATTCCATTGGACCCCGAGACGCGCCATGCCGGTATTGATCTTGATGTGGATAGAAACGGACGTAAATAACGAGCTGGCCGCCAGATCCAGCCGGCGTACCGACTCGGGAGCGAAAACAGCGAGGGCTAGATTGTGTCGGAGGGCATCTTTTTCCTGGCCGGGCCATGCCCCTTCGAGTACGAGAATTTCCCCGGCAATGCCGGCCCGCCGCAAGGTGACACCCTCTTCGACCAGGCCGACCGCGAGCAATCCGGCTCCCGCGGCAGATAACGCGCGGGCCACGGGAACAGCTCCGTGGCCGTAGGCCTCGGCTTTGACAACGGGAATGATCCTGGGACTGCGAACTCCGGATGGCGAGCTGGTTTCCTTCAGCAGCGAGGAGAGGAGGCGATAATTTTCAACCACAGCTCCAAGGTCAACTTCAGCCCACGTGGGCCGGGGAACGTACCCCACAGCCGGCGCCTTGCCAGACTCGGCTGCAGCCGCAATATGTTCAACCATTCTCTCTTCCTCCGAGCCCAACCCAGAAAAGCAAGAACGGCCAAAGAACCGGGGACGCTACCCTATTTCTAATGATCCCCAGCCAAAAGAATTTCTAAAAGTCCTGCGAAATAGGGTAGCGTCCCCGGTTCTTTCGGTTCTTTGGCATGGCGAGATGTTTATGATTCCCGGTAGAGATCCGCGAATTTCGTGAATTGTTTGATGAAAGCGACCTGGAGCGACCCCGTCGGACCGTTTCGCTGTTTACTGATGATAAGTTCGGCAAATCCGCTGTTTTCGGCCGTGGGATTGAATACTTCCTCGCGGTAGATGAACATGACGAGATCGGCATCCTGCTCGATCGATCCCGACTCTCTCAGATCTGACAGCTGCGGGCGATGATCTCCACGCCGAGCTTCCACTGCACGGCTGAGTTGCGACACCGCGACGACCGGCAGGTTGAGTTCCTTGGCCAAGCCCTTGAGACCCCTCGATATCTGGCTGATTTCCTGGGTCCGGTTTTCATAACGTTGAGTCGACCCCGACATCAGTTGGAGGTAGTCCACGATCAACAGATCCAATCCTCGTTCCAGACTCAGCCGGCGGGCTTTCGACCGCATCTCCGACACCGAGATGCCCGCGGTGTCGTCGATATAAATGCTTGCCTCCGACAGATCTCCGGAAGCGCGGCTCAATCTGCTCCAATCTTCTTTGGACAGAAAGCCCGTATTTATCCGATGCGAATCGATTTCCGCCTCTGCGCAGAGAAGCCTTTTGACCAGTTGTTCCTTGCTCATTTCCAGGCTGAAAATGCCGACGGTCTTGTGTTTTTTCAAGGCAACGTACTGCGCGATATTTAGGCACAAACTGGTCTTGCCGAGTCCGGGGCGCGCGGCCACGATGACAAGGTCGGAGGGATGCAGTCCAGCAGTCATCTTGTCGAGCTCAGCAAAACCGGTTTCCAGTCCCGTCACGTGGCTCTTGCGGTTGGAAACCTCTTCTATTTGCCGGAATACCGTGCTGACCAGAGGTTCTATCGGTGAAAACCCCGAGCGGAATTGCTGGTTCGCCAGGTCGAATATGGTCTTCTCGACATGCTCCAGAATATCCTCGACCGATTCCTCGCTCTGATAACTGCGCGCCATGATTTCGTTGGATATCTGGATCAACTTGCGCAGGGTGGCCTTTTCCTGGACGATCTGAGCATAGTGCTCGATATTAATTGCCCGCGGCAGTCCATCGGTGAGGCTGGCCAGATAGGCAGCGCCGCCGGCACTCTCCAGCTCGTCCGACCGCTGGAGCTCATCCTTGAGAGTGACCAGATCGATGGGCCTGGCGTTGGCGCTCAGCGCCAGCATCTTGCTGAAGATCTTTCTATGCCCTTCGAGATAGAAGTCGTGCGCTTTCAGAATTTCGAAAATGGACAACAGCGCTTTGTCATCCAGCAGGATGGCTCCAAGGATGGAACGCTCCGCTTCGAGATTGCTTGGGAGAGTTTTTTCGAGGCTGATGTCGGTAGGCATGGCGATTGACGATTGACGAATGACGAATGACGATTGACAATTGCGAACATTCTGACGCTTGCAATCGTAAATCGTCAACCGTCAATCGTCAATCGCGCAGTGATCCCAGTGGCGCAGATTAAACGGTAGGTTCAGTTTCTGCCACGACGAGGACCTTGATCGGAACGGTCACCTCTCGGTGCAGGCGAATCGGAACTTCGAATTCTCCGATGGTTTTGATCGGCTCGTCCAACTGGATTTTGCGTTTGTCGATATCGATCTTATGGGTAATGAGAAAATCGGCAATGTCCAGCGCGGTGACGGAGCCATAGAGTGCTCCACCCTCGCCCAGCTTGCGCTCAATGGTCACCGTCAATTTGACGATTTCTCTGGCCAGCAGGGACGCTGATTGCTTTTCGCGCTGATCAAGGCGTGCGTGAGCCAGCCGGTCAATTTCCATGACCTTCAGATTTCCCGGTGTGGCTTCGAGGGCATACTCGTGCGGCAACAGAAAATTTCTCCCGTATCCGGGTGCAACCTTGACTACGTCGCCCGCCTTGCCCAGCTTATCGATGTCTTTCTTCAAAATGACCTTCATGTTTCATCCTCTCAGAGAATATCTCAGTCTGCAACGAACGGAAGGATGGCCAAGTGCCGGGCGCGTTTGATCGCCTCGGCAAGAAGTCGCTGATGCGTCGAGCAGACTCCGCTTATCCTGCGGGGGAGTATCTTCCCGCGCTCGGGAATAAAGTGTCCCAGGAGCTTTCCGTCCTTGAAGTCGATATAAGTGATCTTCTCAGCGCAGAACTTGCATATTCTCTTACGCCGAATACTGAATCGTTTTGGAGCTGGCATGGATCGTTGACCTTTCTAACGTGTGATCCGGATCTGCGCTGCGCAGACATGAACCTTCATATTCAGCGGCAAACCACACGCTCGGAATTATGAGTCTACAAACTTATAGGTGGAACGGCTTCCGCCGGAGCTTCCGCCGGAGCCTCAGCAACTTTCTTGGATGCCGACTTCTTCTGGCGCGCCGCCTTGATTTTCTCTGAGCGCTTCAAGCCTTCGTCGATGCGGACGGAGAGATACCTCATAACGTAATCAGTTACGCGGAAACGGCGTTCCAACTCGGCAATAGCGGACCCGTCTGCCTCAATAGTGAGGACCACATAATAGGCGTCGCGATATTTTTTGATCTTGTATGCCAGGGGTTTCTTGCCCCAGTTGTCCACCTTGACCACTTTGCCGTTTTTACCTTCAACGACGCTCTGTGCGTGGGTGATGAAGGCCTCCAGCTCCTCGTTAGTCAGAGTTGGAGCAGCGATGAAAACCACCTCGTAAGTTCTCACAGGTTTCTCCTTTTACTGCATCATGCGTTATATACAGACATTGCCTTGGAAACGCCCTCGCTCAGAATGAAATTCACCGCGTCTCCGGCTTTGATGACCATTTCTTCCAGATCTCTTCTTCTATCCGGCGGAAAATCTGCCAGAACAAATCGCGCTTTGTCCTCAGGCATCTCTTCTTCACCTACTCCCAGGCGCAGGCGCGCAACCTCCTCGGTTCCCAGCGACTGAAATATCGATTCCAGGCCGTTGTGACCGGCTGCAGATCCCCGGGCGCGGATTCTAATCCTCCCGAACGGAAGATTGAAATCGTCGCTGATCAGCAGCAGATCCTGGGGTGTCATCTCGTACTCAGACAGCAGAGGCAAGATGGCTGCGCCGCTGGCATTCATAAAGGTTAGCGGTTCGGCCAAAATGACCGGCTGTCCCGCAAACTTCGCCTGGCATACCCGCGCCGGGCCCACGACCTTCCACCTTCCAACCCCGGCCCGCCGGGCAAGGTCCTCTACGACCATAAAGCCGACGTTGTGGCGCGTATTGGCATAGCGCTCGCCGGGATTTCCCAGTCCGGCAATAATTCTTGGAGCCAAGCTTAGCATCTGGAATCAATGGAGGGCATCCGGACGAATCCGCGCCTTCTCTGCGCGCCAATCCATGCCATTCCCAATCAAGGCCTCTCGCCTCTCCACCCGGTCTTTCACTTGGTTTCCTGTTTGGTAGGCTTGGACTTGTCTTCTTCCTCCGCGCCTTCCTCCATAGTCTTGCCTTTTTTGATGACTTCCGGCTCAGCAGCCTCGATGGGAGCTTCTACCGGCACCACCTCTTCCTTGATGGGAGGAACGATGGTGACGATTACTATTTCCGGATCGGTCAATATCTTGACCTTGGCATCGGATTCAATATTCCTTACTCTGATGTAATCATTGATTTTAAGGTGGCTGACGTTGACCTTGATTGAGTCAGGGATATCCGCTGGCAAGCATTCTACCAGGAGCGACCGGGTGACAATATCCATGATGCCGCCGTCGATCTTGACCCCTTCTGCTTCTCCCGTGATCTCAATATTTACGGTCAGTTCGAGTAGCCGGTCCATGGCGATCTCGAAAAGATCGGCATGGATCAGGTTGCCCTGAACCGGATCCAACTGGTAATCCTTTACCATAGCGTTNGTTCCCTCGGATCCGTCCACCTTAATTGAAAAGATAGTATTGCGGCCGCTGTCCGAAAAAAGAATTTCCTTCAACTTGCCCGGATCGACGGAGAGGGCGATGGATTCTTTGCCCGGCCCATAGATCACAGCTGGAATTGTGCCCGAGTTACGAAGCCTCCGGTTGGCGTTCTTGCCGCCGGGAGTCCGCCTTTGAGCTTCGACGACTAATGCTGACATGGATTACTGCTCCTTCCTTATACAAATAGGTCACTGACGCTCGTCTCTTCATGGATGCTGCGAATGGCCTTTGCCAGGAGGCCTGCCACGCTGAGTTGCTTCATATTGGGCAGGATCTTGGACTTATCAAGGGGAACGGTATTGGTGATGATGATCTGGTCTATGGGGGCTTTCCGCAATCGCTCCAGCGCCGGACCACTCAGAACGCCATGAGTGGCGCAAGCGAATATCTTCTTTGCCTTCTTTTTCCGCAGCACCTGGACCGTGTGCACCAATGTGCCCGCCGTGTCGATCATGTCGTCGCAGATGACGATGTTACGTCCACCGACCTGGCCGATGACGTGCATAACCTCGGCCTCATTCGGCGCGGTGCGGCGTTTGTCAACCACGGCGAGGTCTGCGCCCAGGCGTTTGGCAAAAGCTCGAGCCCTCTCCACACCTCCCGCATCTGGAGAGACCACCGTGAGATCGTGAAGTTTCAGCTTTTTGAGATATTCGATCAGAACCGGGGCTGCATAGAGATGATCCACGGGTATATCAAAAAACCCCTGAATCTGGCCGGCATGCAGATCCATGCTCAAGATCCTCTCCGCGCCTGCCGCCGTCAGAAGGTCGGCGACCAGCTTCGAGGAAATGGGGACTCTCGGCTTGTCTTTCCGGTCCTGCCGGGCGTAGCCGTAATAGGGAATTACTGCGGTAATCCTGGCTGCGGAGGAGCGCTTGAACGCATCGATCATGATAAGCAGCTCCATCAGATTATTGTTGACCGGGCAGCAGGTGGGCTGGATGATGAAAACGTCTTTCCCCCGGACGTTCTCAAGGATCTGACAGTAAAGCTCACCGTCGCTGAAGGTAGTCAGGTTGACCTCGCCCAGGGCAATTCTGAGGTGCCGGCATATCTCTTCCGCCAGCGGCAGATTGGAGTTGCCGGAAAAGACCTTCAAGTCCCTGTTCACTATCTTGTATCCACTCTTCATAATGTTGTCTGCTCACTCCCGGAAGCGATGCGGGATGGCTGGGGCGGGAGGATTCGAACCTCCGAATGCAGGTGCCAAAGACCTGTGTCTTACCGCTTGACGACGCCCCAGCAGTATAAAATTGCCATTGACGATTTCCGGACGAAGCCCAGGACTTCAGCTTGAATCCAGAGCTGGTCGTCAATCTTTAGTGTCGGCGGCTACCCAAATACCTGTCGCAGGTATTCAGTACGAGAAAGGGTCTTCGCCGGAAACACTCGCCAGGCTTTCCGCGTTACCGCGCGAGAAGCTGCGAACGCTGATTCCTCATCTGAGAAGAATCCGAAGACAGAAGATCCACTGCCCGATAACAGCACCGCTGTTGCGCCCCGTTCCCTCAGGAAGTCTTTTGCTTCCGCGATGGCAGGGTAGGCAGGGAGGATCGAAGCCTCGAAATCATTAAACATCTCAGTCAGCCGAAAGTCGCTTCCTTCCAGCTCACTGCAGAAGCGCTTAATTCTATGGGCCGGCTGGAGCGAAGTCAACCCCAAATTCAGAGAGCCATACGCTTCAGCGGTGGAGACATGCACTCCGGGGTATATGACCACGAGCCGTGCGGGCCGCACTTCAGGCAGCGGATAGGTTTCAGCTCCGCGTCCGATTCCGAGGGCCGTGCCTCCATGAAGGAAAAAGGGGACATCGGAACCGAGGCTGCCGGCAAGAGAGAGGAGTTCGTAATCGGTAAGGCCCAATCCCCAGAATCGATTAAGGCCGTGGAGAGTGATTGCCGCATTGCTGCTTCCTCCGCCCAGGCCGGAGCCGGGCGGAATTGTCTTGCGCAGCGTGATGGCCACTCCTCGTTTTTCAGAAACCAGGCCCGCCAGCGCCGTGGCAGCCCGCCAGACAAGGTTTTCTTCGACCGGGATGCCCGGTAGGCCCTGGCATTCGAGCTCTATGGTGCGGGCCGGGCGGAATTCCAGCACATCGTGCAAATCGATGCTCTGAAAAACGGTTCGGATCTCATGATATCCGTCGGCGCGGCACCCCAGAACAGCAAGGGCAAGGTTCACTTTTGAGTAGGAACGCAGTCGGAGCGATGAGATGGTCACTTTTGGTTTTTCTGCCTGCGAAGAGTCTCCTGCAGTTTCTCCAGCTTTTCTCGGACCTTCTTGGCCTCTTCAAGATCAGTCCCTGTACCCAAAGACTTGGTCCAGAAATCCTGCGCCTTTTTGAAATCACCGGTCTTGAAGTAGAGATCGCCCAGGTGATCGGCTATCACCGAATCGTTCCTGACGAGCTCCACGGCCCGCAGGAGATATCTTTCAGCCTCAGCCAGCTGGTTCAGTTTGAACAAGGCCCATCCCAGCGAGTCGAGATAGGCTCCGTTGTTGGGATCAAGGGCAAGAGCGTCTTTTACATATTGCAGGGCTTCCTGAAGCCGGACCCCCCGATCGGCCAACATGTAGCCGATGTAATTCAGCGCCACGGCATTTTGGGGATCCTCCCGCAAAATCTGCTTGAGCATCGATTCCGCGCGCTCGAAGTCCTTTTGGCGTTCATAAACCGTTGCCAGCTGGTACTTCAGGGCTTCGCTATTCAATTTTCTGTCTTCAGCGCGGCGGAGTATCTCTTCCGCTTCGGCATACTTCTTGCCCTGCAGGTAGATCTGGCTCAGATTGATGTAGATGTCAAGATTGGAGGGATCCTCCCTGAGTAATCCGGCCAGAATATCGGCCCCTTCTTTGGTCTTACCCGTGTCAGCCAGGATTCGCGAATAGACCAGCGCGATGTTGATGTCTTTGGGATGAGCTTCAAATTCGCTCTTGCCCATGGCGAGGGCCTTGTCAAACTGACGGTTGACCCGATAGGCATTGATAAGCAGGAATTTCAGATGAGAATCCTCTCCGTCTCCGCTTTTCGCCATGTCCTCATACAGGGCGATAGCCTTCGCTGTCTCTCCCAGCTCCTGGTAGGTATTGGCCAAATGCTGCTGGAACAGTTGTCGATTAGTCCCGAACTCCTCCCCGAAGTTCCTGGCCTTTTGCAGCAGCAGCTCGAATATTCGGGCAGCCTCTGGAAGGTCTCCATTCTGCTCGTAGGCTGATCCCAGATAGAACTGCGCCTCCATATTATCAGGGTCGTTTTCGACCAGTGGTCGGAGTGCATTAATGGCCTCAGGGAACTGGTGTGTGCCGAAGAGGGCGCGTCCCAGCAACAATGAAACCATCCTATCGCGAGGATTGGATTTGGCTAAATCCCGCAGGATCTCAAGCGCATCCTTAAACTTGCCGGTATCGATCAGTGAGCGGGCAAGCTGGCTTTTAATCGCGCCCGTATCGACGGTGTTGCTTTCGTCGGTTGATTCCAATAATTTCCGGTACAGTGGAATAGCCTCTGCATTCTTGTTTAGGTCGGAATAGGTCGAGGCCAGCATATAGAGGGTTTCGGTGGAGTTAGGCGCGGCCTGAAGGGCCTTCGACAGATACTCAATCACCTTGTCGGGCTTATTATTGCGGTCATAGTACTTGGCGATCTCCCGGTAACCCGCGTCCACATCCGGCACCAGGCTCTGAAACTTCTCAAAAGCCTGAATGGCTTTTTCGGGCTCGCCCAGATCGAAGTAAGCTCCTCCCAAAGCGTAATAGGCTCGTTCATCCAAAGGGGCGATGTCCCGCAGAAGCTCCAGTTCTCTGACCGCGTTTTGCAGCATAAGCCTGGAGGCTGAGGCATCTCGGCCCTGAGAGCGGAAATACAGGTTTGCCAGGAGCCAATGCGGATCTGGATTCTGCGGATCGAGCCCTGCCGCCCGCCCGCCCTCTTGGATGGCTTCGCTCCGATCCCCAGATTTATCCAGCAGATTAGCCAGCTCAAGGTGGAGCGTCGAGCTGTTTTCGTTGAATTTCAGCGCGCTGCGCATCTCCAATAGAGCCTTGGCCAGGTCGCCTTTGTCTTCGTTCCACTTTGCCAGGGCGAAATGATAGTAGCTGGCCGCATGATCCTCAGCCACCCTGGGAGCGAGTTCCTTGTCGAGATCAATCGATTTTGACGGCAGTGGTTTATCCTGCGGGCGAGACCACGCCAGATCCCACCCTGCGGCCAGGATAAGGATTACCGACACATATAAAGACCGGCGCAAGGAACGGAGTTTCATAAGTTTTTGCATCCTTATCCTTGGAATCAAATGCCGGGAAATTATCGCATATGCGGCACGGGGTTTCCAGCTTCCCGCAAGGTTTAGCTCTAAACCAGGAACCAGACATGAATTTCACCAAAATGAAGATTTAGTGGAATTTCTGTAATCTGTGGCTGTTTTTCTCTCCTTCTTTTCTTGGCTCAAATCGATGCTTCACTGTTAGAAAAACCAGAAAGGGATCCCCTTTCCATTACACACTATGTCACAGGAGGCTTTTATGAGGTTCAAACAAGCGGGTTACGCATGGATTCTGCTGATATGCGTGAGCATGGTGCTCTCGCAGGGGGCAGCTCTGGCCCAACAATCAAAAGCTGCTGCACCCGATAAGGTCAACCTGAACACTGCNACTGTCGATCAACTCCAGACTCTTCCCGGTATCGGGGCTGTCATCGCCAAGACGATTATCGAATATCGCGCCAAGGTCGGGAAATTCAATAAGGTAGAGGAGATCATCAACGTCAAGGGCGTTGGAGAAAAGCTGTTCCAGAAGATCAAAGATCGTCTGACTATTTGATCAAGACCCGGACGGGATGACGGGGATAAACCCGCTCAATAACCAAATGGATCGGGGTCGGTATCGGTATCGGGGTTGCAGTCGAAATCGGGAATCGAGAACCTGCAGCAATACCGAATGCAATTCCGACTCCGATACCAACCCCGATGATTTGGTTCAACGCGTTTTGAGCGGCTCACTGGCTAAAGCTGTCAGACGAATGTGAGATGCGGATGGATACGGATCCAATGTGCGGGTTGAGCTACGGGTGAAGTGAAGGTTTGAAGGCGCTGGGCCAGGGCTATGACATCTCCGGCCTCATCGATCAGACGATATTCAGCCGATTCCCAGTTGGCAGTCAGAAGATTGAGGTCAATTCCGTGAATCACTTTGCTTCTATCCCCGGCGGAGATAACGATAGCGGGAATATCCTGCAGGAGGTTTCGCAAAGGTATGGCACGGCCGAGAAAGTGCTCGCTGGAAAAGAAATCGGTTCCGTTGAGCAAGGGGGTTGCTTCGCCCAGAGAGAATTCACCGCTCTGTGTGCGACAGAGCCGAATCAGGTGGGCGCCGCAGCCGTATTCTTTTCCGGCGTCGTGGGCCAGACTGCGGGCATAGGTTCCGGCGGCGCAGGTCAGCTCAAATTCCACCTCGCTCCCTTCCACCTGAACTAATCGGATTGACTTGATCGTGACTTCCTTTGTAGCCGGGGCCATNGCCAATCCTTGCCGCGCGTAAGAATAAAGCGGTCTTCCTTGCACCTTCTTGGCGGAAAAAGGGGGAAGCGTTTGATGTATCGCGCCAACAAAATGGCTGAGTATCTCTTCGATGCGCGTTCTTTCCAGCTGGGGTTTGCAGTCCTCGCCCAAAGCCGTGCCGTCGAGATCATAAGTGGTTGTGGCGAATCCGAAGCGCATGACGCCCCGATAGACCTTGTCTGACGAAAGAAAGCGATTGGTCAATCGCGTGGCGCGTCCAAGCGTGAGCGGCAAGACTCCCGTGGCAAAAGGATCAAGAGTGCCTGCGTGGCCGACCTTTTTAACCTTGGTCAGATTGCGGATTTTGGCGACCACGTCGTGGGAGGTCCATCCTGACGGTTTGTCGATTACCAGGACTCCATCCATTCGATTTTCCCCGCCTCGCTACGTAACCTGGTGAGAAATGCAGGCTAGTCTTCCCGAATCTCGTCCAGCAACTTGTCAATCCGCTCGCCGTACTCTTGGGAAGTGTCCGGCAAGAACACAATTTCCGGTAGAAACTTGATCCGAATCCGCTGGCCCAACTCATGCCGGATCCAGCCCGCAGCATGATTAAGCGCTTCCAGACTATCGCCTTTTTCCTTTTCACTCCCCATCGCGGACACGAAGATTCTTGCATGACGCAGGTCCGGGCTCATCTGGGCGCCGGTCACGGTCACGAAACCTATTCTTCTGTCTTTCATATTCCGGGACAGTATGGCGCCGATCTCATGCTGGATCTGGAGTGCCATTCTTTGCGGTCTTCGTGCAGGTTGCATAGAAATATCAGTTCTGGAAATAATTTAGGGATCTATAAATGTGACTTTACAGTCGATCAGCAGATCTTCCAGGATGTTCTCCGCTTCTCGGACAAAATCCTGAGTGACCCGCTCCAGGACCGAATGATCAGAGCCGACCGTGACAGCCGCAAGTTTGGCGCGCTGCCACAAATCCTGAAACTCCACTTCCGCGATGGAAAAATTCGACCGGGCGCGAAGTCGGTCCTGCGCTTTGCGCAGCACCATCCGCTTTTCCTTGAGCGAGTGGGAATACGGCAGGTAAAGTTCAAGAGTGCAATATGCTATGGGCATTTTGTCGGCCGACAATTGAAGCTGGAATCTGCCTGCAGCTTTTCAGCCGTCAATCGCCCGTTGTCATTAGAGCGTCATTAGAGGGAGGTGGGTTGGATCTTTTCTATGATATACGCTTCGATGACATCGCCAATTTTTACATCTGAAAAGCGTTCAAACCCGATTCCACACTCAAAACCTGATTTCACTTCGGATACGTCTTCCTTGAATCTGCGCAGCGAAGCTATTTTCCCCTCATGAATGACAACATTGTCCCGCAGCAGGCGAATTTCAGCATTCCGCTTGATGATGCCGTCCAGAATATAAGAACCGGCGACGAACCCGAATTTGGGCACCCGGAAAGTATCCCGCACCTCGGCCCGGCCCAGATACTTCTCTTGGGTGGTGTATTCCAGGATGCCGATCATCGCCTGCTTGATGTCGTTGGTGACATTATAGATGACGGTGTAGAGCCTGATTTCGACTCCCTCCGAATCCGCCAATTCCTGTGCCTTGCGCTGGGGCCGAACGTTGAATCCAATAATAATGGCG
>JGI20214J51088_10002658_pt1 | contig 11863 bp, 6 predicted proteins | sample WetSurMetagenome_FD_51088 | JGI IMG/M metagenome (IMG submission 51088)
CTCCCCAGTGCTGCTGCAGGATGCGCAAATCGGCATCTTTAACGTTTTTAATTGCTTCCTTCTCATCCATGATAGTACCGAGTTTCGCAAACATATCATCAATAACCGCATCTTTATTATAGGTGAAATTGGTTGCCTCTTTCGAAGTACGTACCTGTATCGCCTGCCATGGTGTCCAGATAGTAGCGGTGAATCTCCATGCATTCATCTGATCCTGTTTACCGGAACGTAGAAAGGCGTCTGCCGAGGCTGGATCCATTGTTCTGATATCAATATTAACACCAATTTCTTTAAGTTGAGCTTTGACTACCTGTAACAGATTAATATCGTAATTGCTGGGAGCGACCACATTAGTATTAAAACCGTTGGGATAACCGGCCTCCGTCATTAATTGCCGCGCTTTTGACAGATTGAAAGTATATTCCGCCCGGAGCTCTTCAGGCCACTCAGCAAACGGGTAAACCCAACCTCTTTGAATTGCTGGAGACATGATACCGACCGGAGTGCCGTCGACCAGTCCGCCATAATAATTTTTAGCAATTGACTGGCGATCGATTGCCATGTTAAGTGCTTTTCTTACCCGAATATCGTCAAACGGTTTTTGATCAATTCTTTCATCCAAATTGAGACCGAAGGCAGGCAACTTGGACTGCTGGATATCCGGGGCCGTTTTAGCTAGAGCAGCAGCCTGAACCCAGGGCACGTCGAAAAGAAAATTAATCTTGCCGGTTCGCAAGGCAGCTATTGATGTTGCGATGTCAGGTATTTGCAGTACTTTTGCCTCATCTGCATAAGGCAGTTTATTTTCTGGATGACGTTCATCATAACCATAATAATTAGGGCTCTTACCTAAAGTCATCGATGTACCAGGGACAAAATCAACCAGCATCCAGGGGCTGGTACCTACTGCTTTCTGCCATTCTTTAAGTCCTCCCTCCAGCTTAACTGATTCGGGAGCAGCCATTCTGAGACGGGAAACCATTAAGAAAAACTGGTGGACGCCTATAATGTTCAAGGGTGATTTAAATTTAACCATGACGGTATATTTATCTGTGGCAGTCACAGTATCGATATTAGTCATTGACGGAGCAAGAAAGTTGTTTGGTGTGGTATAACCGCTGCCTCTGCCTAAAGCACGGTGAAATGCATTCTCTACATCATAAGCGGTAAATTCACGGCCGTTCACCGGTGCTTTGTTTTGCCAGCGAGCATCTTTGCGGATGGTTATTGTAATGGTGCCGGGGTCAGTCTGTTGCCAGCTCTCCGCTAGTTGGCCTTTCCAGTACTTCAGATCGGAGACGAACATGCTTTTAAAATCATTTTCATTGCGGTCAACTGTCCAATCATGGAAAAACAATGACTCAAACCAGGCAGAAGTATCAATCAAGTTTGGCAAAAAAGCCGGATCAAAAGATGGATTAAGGGCACTGACTCCAATCGTTATAGTCCCGCCATATACAGGTGTTCCTAATTTATCCCACCAGTGTGATTGAGCGGGTACAGGTGCTGTCGAGACAGTACTTGAAGGTTTAGGAATTACATTTGTTGTAACGGGGGCTGTTGTTGTAGTTGAAGATTTTACAGAAGTTGTTGTTGAAGTAGTCGTCTTTGTTGATTCAGACGTTCTTTCCGTAGTCTGACAGGCGGAAATCAGCGATGTCGCCAGCAAAATGCAAACCACAAAAGATATCAATAGTCTCTTTTTCATGCCAGCACTACCTCCTTATAGTTGAAATTTTTAACTATTAGTTACCACAATCGTAAAGTCTCGTTAGCACCGCAAAGTGATAAAAGTATATCACCGGTCATCGAACATGTCAAGCCCTTTACTATTTTAGTATTGTTATTTACTATTAATTACTAAAGTTGTGCTTTATGTTGGTTACGATTTCTGTCTTTTTTAGAATGAATAAAAAAACTGAGAGGGTGGTCAGCCACCAACCACCCTCTCAAATAAAAGGAAGGAGAGAAAATGAAAAGTAACTTAATTAAATATTAATAACTAAAAGTCTCGCTAAAGGTATAATATGGAACAGGTGGTTTTGGTTCTAATTTCGGTACAGTAGACGGGCTGTATCCGATATAGAATTCACCCATTTTATCCGGAGTAAAGGGAGCATCAGGCGGCGGCGGTGTATCCAGATCCGATCTCTCCTTATTAGAAGCAGCATTGGTCTGGGGATCAGTCCAGGTACCGTCAACTGGACTATAGAAGTCTACAAAAGTATGCAGATGCCAGATCTTCCACTGGCCATCTTCCTTGATAAAATCGATACCGTATTTTTCGTAAGCCCAGGTAGTAAGAAATTTACCCTGCATTGCCTGGGTAAGGTGTCCCCAGGACATCCATATGCCTTTGGCTGTTTTCCCGTCACCGGCAATTTGAATGACCGGCGTGGTCAGGGTATGAGCCCACAGGATCCCGGCACCGTAATTTTCCGGGTTGACCTCTATATCCGGCCTCATTTTATGCAATTCTTCCAGCCACATTTGCTTTTGCAGGGCAATGGTCTCGACATAAAACTTCTTAAAAGAAGCCTGACCTTCAAACCTTTGCGAGTTATTAGTCCAGGAGATATCGGGAGCTTTGTGAGCCCAAATATTCTCGTATTCTTCTTCGTGCATCAAAGCAGCATGGTAATATTCATGCATGCTGGCAACGTTCTGTACTTCTTGATAGTCAAACGAACGCTGGATTTTTTCTTCCAAGCTCATTTGTTTCATATTTAAATCCTCCAATTTTATTTTTTGATATTCTCGGCAGTTACACTAAAACCACCGGCATCAATATTTGTTTTTATTTTTTAGTAGTCCACAGGCGTGACCAGGTTATACCCTGTCCCCACATCGTTGCTTCACCACTGTAGCCTTTTAGCCAGGGTTGCCAAGCCATATAGTAATAAGACTGAGGTGCTGCAATCACAATGTGTTGTTCTATAATGTCTTTATCCATCTTCTGGAATATTTTCATCGCTTTAGTTGGGTCGTAAGTGGCAACAAATTCATCACGCAGGGTATCATAAGCAGCATCCGGGGTCTTGTTCAGTCCAAAATATATGGCATCGGCACCTTTGGAGTAAAAGGAATCAACGATCTTTGCCGGCGGAGCGGTACTACCAAGAACCTGATTACTCATCTGGTCATGTTTACCGGCTCGTGTGAAAGCCTGTTTTGTTGGCCGATCCATCGGTCTGATCTCCATGTTGACACCTATGTCTGCGAAATATGATTTGAATACCTGCATTAATTGAAGAATTACAGCGTCGTTCGTGGTAACTGCATTGGTATCAAAACCATTGGGATAACCGGCATCGGCAAGCAGTTTTTTAGCAGCCGTCGGATTATAGGCATACTCATCCTTCAGGGATTGCGGCCAGTCCGCATATGCGTAAGCGGAACCAGTATAGTCAGGCGTGATCATACCGACCGGTTCTGGTCTTGCTATCCCACCATAAAAGTTTTTAGCTATAGCATGGCGATCGATAGCCATATCCAGTGCTTTTCTTACCCTGATGTCATTAAATGGCTCCGCATTTACCAAAAGACCCAAACCATCAGCACCGGATGCGACTTGTACTTGCTGCATATCAGGGTTTGTTTTGAATAACTGTGTGGCATCCTGCCATGCCACTCCCATCACTCCGCTATTAACTGTAGCGATCTGTCCGGATCTCAGGGCGGCTAACCTGGTGGCAGAATCAGGGATAATTACATTTATAAGAGTATCAGCGTAGGGAACCTGGTTTTGCGGGTAACGCGGATCATGTCCCCAGTAGTCAGGATTTTTACTAAAAGTGAAAGAGCTCCCGGAAATAAAATCAGTCAACATCCAGGGACCGGTACCTACAACCTGTTTCCAGTCGCCAAGCGGCCCGCTGACCACAGGTGGAGAAGCAGGAGAACCACCGGCGGGAGGCCCACCACCACCGGGTGCGGGAACCTCATTCATGGGAGGTCCACCTAACGCCACCCATTCCGGAGCTTCGATTTCATTAAGGGCAAACCGGTCGGCAATATTCTGGAAATTCTGGGCTGAAGGCTGCTTGAATTTAAAGACAACTGTATATTTGTCCGAGGCAGTCACTCTATTCCAGGTAGAAGTCATTCCGGCAAACATTGGTGCCGGCTGTGTATAGCCATCGCCCGTACCAAGAAGACGATCGTAATGGGATTGGACGTCACTGGCGATGAATTCCCGCCCATTAACCGGAGCTTTATTCTGCCAGTATACTCCCTGGCGAAGTTTAACGGTAATTTGAGTTGGACTATCTATTGTCCAGCTCTCCGCAAGGTTACCCGTCCAATATTGATCGGGATAATACATTCCGGTCATCGACCATGTATTCCGGTCAAGGGTCCAGCTCGGCTCGAATAATGATTCGTACCATAAATCATTTTCGGCTCCGACCATTTGTTTCACGTCCAGATTTAAACCCATGAAACCACCGGCAAAAGTAATTGTTCCGCCATACTGTGGTGCACCGAATTTATCCCACCAGTTAGCCTGAGCAGTTGTACTGACGGCCGTCGATGTTAATGAAGTTAATTGTGTCGTTGATGAATTTTGAGAACCTGTTGAAGTTAAGATAGAAGTAGCCGTTTGTGTCGTACTGTTGCAGGCACTTATGATCGAAACTGAAATAAGTAGCAAGACTAATAACCCACCCAGTAATTGTTTTCTCATCGTTATCCTTTCTCCTTTTTTATTCACGTGCTGTCAACTTGGATCTACGGGGTTATTTTATTCCTCAAAATAACCATGTCTGTAACATGCCCACACAAAATTTAGTAATGTGAATTATGAAATTTTATTTATGAGCAATTACAATAATTGTTAATAGAATATACAATCCAATATTTATTTTTTACTGAAACCTTGGCAAGATTTAGCACAGTATATCATTTGGATCTATTATTGTCAATAGCTTTACTATATTATAGCGTACTTTACTAATTGATGTGTTTTACTATATTCCGTGTAGGATATATAATACTTTGAGAATCGTACAGTGCCCGTTTTTCGTAGAGGTTTGATCTGATAGTGAAACGCGAATCCAGTAAAGAAATAAAGATTCTTAAAGATGAGTTAAATAGACAGGACAGCAATTGGGGTGTTGACGCCAACCATTCTATCTTTCGTGCCTCAACAACAATTTCTATTTACCTTTTCATGAAGCTGTACAAGAACAAGGTTACACAGAGAAGTACGGCCATACTAAACCTTTTAGTTCAACATGACGGCGAAATCGCCCAGAAACGTCTGGCTAAATCCCTGGATCTTACCAAACAGGCGGTCGCCAGTGCTTTGCGTAATCTGGAAAACCATCACCTGATTACCCGGGAAACAGGCAGCCGTGACGGACGCAGCAATATTGTTAAAATAACCGAAGCAGGACTTAAAGTTGAAAAAAATGTTTTACCTATCAGAAAAGCTTTCTATGATCTTGTCATGGAATCCATGAGCGAGAAAGAAGCCAGACAGCTGATTAAAATATTGACCAGGTTGAGTGATAAATTAAATGCCGATATTAAAAGGACTAAATCCCTCAAAAACTCAATTGCTGAAGACGAAATAGAAAGTATATAATTCCAGATATTAATTTCAATCATACTGAAGACCGGTTCAGTCCCGCTTTCTTCCGGCACCACACCACAGGAAGCACCTATACACTTCCTGGCTTTTCTTTCGGTTGAAACGACATCTTCCGGTCTCTCATCTTTAATGTTTCCCCAACAGCAATCGCTTTATTACCTGAAACGATAAAAGTAAAACCCCATATATTAGTAAAGCCATTTACCATTTTAGTCATGTACTTTACTTTCATCTTACCTTCAACTATAATTTATTCGCAAAAAGGATATCTTTTAACAAAGCAAACTAAAAGAGAAAACAACCCACTATAATCTAATCTAATAATTACCCTTGTAAATTGAAAAACCCGCTACAAAATAGAAATGTAATATGCACGGAAAACAAAATTAAAAAGGAACTAAAATGCAGCAGAAAATACCTGCTTCCTCATCTCCATTTAAAAAGCTTTTTGAGCCGGGGCAGATCGGGACTGTAAAAACTAAAAACAGGATCATCAAAACCGCCTGCGGAACACATTACTGGCACCGGGATGATCTGCACATGAACCGGAAAGTCATTTGCTATTATGAAGCCCTGGCAAAGGGTGGAGCGGGACTTGTCATCGCTGAATCTCCTACGGTAGATTTTGAGTTCGATAATAAAGGATTTCACAAGTACCGGCTTGACGATGATAGATTTATCCCCGGCTTAAGCGAATTAACTCAAACAGTCCATAAATATGATTGCCCGGTTTTTCTGCAACTTTACCACAAGGGTAACTCTCCATCAACACCAAATTTCCCTGAACATTCAATAGCAGCCTCGCCGGTCACGCCCGATGTTGGAACGGAAATTCCGCGGGAACTAAACCTGGGCGAAATCGAAAAAATCCGGGATAGGTTTGTCAGTGCCACCGAACGAGCGAAGAAAGCCGGATTCGACGGAATTGAGATAAATGCCAGCTGCGATCACCTGCTGAATACATTTCTATCCAGCTATTACAATAAGAGAAAAGATATTTACGGTTGTGAAACTATAGAAAACCGATCCCGGATCGTGGTTGAAATAATAAAGAATATAAAACAGAGATGCGGATCGAATTTCCCGGTTATAGCATTGATCAATGGTGTTGAGGCCGGGGGTAAAGGCAAAGGAACCACATTAGAAGACAGTAAGGAAATCGCTCGTTTATTACAGGATGCCGGAGCCGATGCCATCCACGTACGAGCTGCCTGGATAGGGCACCACATTGGCTCCTTTAACCCGGACCTCCTTTTCTTTCCGGAGCCATACATCCCACTGAAATCATTTCCCAAAGAATTTGATTGGAGCGATCACGGTAAGGGAGCCAATATTCCCCTGGCAGCGGCAATTAAACAGGTAGTCTCCGTACCGGTTGTTGCAATAGGTAAGATAAGTCCCGAAATGGGAGAAAGCTTACTGAATCACGGCGGAGCCGACTACATTGGCTTTTGCCGTACCATTCTGGCTGACCCCGAACTCCCCAACAAGCTTACATCCGGTGAACTGTCCCGTATCAGACCGTGTACTTCATGCGGCGAATGTCTGAGAGACCATGACGAAGCCACGGAGTGCCGCGTGAATGCAGCCCTGGGTGCTGAAGAGGGCTATGATATAAAACCGGCCGATAAAAGAAAATATGTCGTTGTTATCGGGGGTGGCCCTTCCGGAATGGAAGCGGCACGGGTATCCGCTCTAAGAGGACACAGTGTCATCCTTTATGAAAAATCCAGACAGTTGGGCGGACTATTACCATTGGCTGCCCTTATAAAAGGCTCGGAAGTAGAATATATACAGCCTTTTCTCAAATACCTGAAAAATAAAATGGCGGAACTTGGAGTTGATGTCAGACTAAACCAGGAAGCTGATGCCGCTGCGATTGATAGTATTAAGCCTGATGCAGTAATTATCGCGACAGGAGGTCTTTTCACAAAATTGGACATACCCGGTATCGATAACCGTATCATTATAAATGCTGCGGAGCTGCATCGAAAACTTAAATATTATTTGAGATTTTTTAGCCCGGGAATGCTAAGGTGGCTGACAAAAATATGGATGCCTATCGGAAAGCGAGTCATTATCATTGGAGGAGACCTGCAGGGACTGGAACTGGCTGAGTTTCTGGTAAANCGCGGACGGCGGGTTNCCATCGTGGAGTCATCTGACTCGTTAGGGACCAGCATGCTGCCACATCTCCGTTTCTATCTGTTGTCCTGGCTAAATAAAAAGGGAGTAAAGACTTTTACCGGAGTCAAATTAGAAAAGATAAATGAAAAATGTCTTACTATAACGACCAAAGAAGGGAAAAGTCTTACTCTTGAGGCGGACAATTTTGTTACAGCATTGCCTTTATTGCCTGATAACAGCTTGATAAACAGACTCGCTAATACAATTCCAGTATATGCTGCCGGTGATTGTAACAAACCAGGTGTAATTAAATCTGCCGTCGCGGATGCCTACCGTTTAGCTAAAATATTATAGAATAACAGCGGATACAATAATGAGCGGTAAAATATAGTTATTTGCCAACATCCATTCCAACCAAATTTATAAATACTAATTGAATTTTTAAATATTTTATAATACTTTAAATATATAATTTAGTACCTTTATTTACTAATTAGTACTACTAAATACTTTATATATGCTTGGTACATCGTTCATTTAAAAATAGCTTCATGACCGGCAGATACATTATTGATCACTTTTTAAGTACGTTTCTGCCGATTAAACATGCGGATATATACACCGCACTGTGTAGCAAAATAATAAAATCAAATAGGAGGTTGGAAAATTGAATAAAAAGGCCGCCCTGGGAGTAATAATCAGCATCACTTTAACTCTGATTTTATTTATGGCATCGTGTACAAGCACTACCGAACCGACCAGTTCAACATCTACATCGACTGTTTCTCAACCAGCGATCACTACCACAAATGTATTACCCACAACTACTCCGACTTCGGTCACCACTCAAGTACCCACATCTTCGCTCACTTCGTTAACACCTTCACAGGCTCACTGGTGGGATAAATTCGGTACACCGCAGTACGGTGGTGAAATTACTTTGGCCTTAGGTTCCCTAACTCCATCCTTCGATGGGGCACGACTTCCTGGTCTGGTAAGGTATTCATACTGGTTTGAACCCATGTTTTTTCCGGACTGGACGGTCGATAGAAACACATATAACATGAAAGGGTTTGTTCCTCTCGAATACTGGCAGGGGTTTCTGGTAAAGAGCTGGGAGTTCAGCAATGCCCAGACAATGATTCTGCATATCAGGGAAGGAGTTAAATGGCAAAATAAAGCTCCGCTTAACGGCCGTGAGTTTACCGCGACTGACCTCGAATATCACCTGCACAGGTGTCTGGGTTTAGGCAGCGGTTTCACCCAGCCAACCCCATTTTTCAAAGCCAACGTCGCACCATTTGATAGTATTAAAGCTACCGACAAGTATACCGTCCAGATTAAATTCAAACAACCTGGTTTTACTACTAAATTTTTAATGACCCTGATTTGCAGAGTCCAGGCTCGTGAGTCCGTCGAACAGGAAGGCGGGCTTACCGACTGGAAGAATGCCGTTGGAACTGGCCCCTGGATATTAACCGATTTTGTCAGCAATGGATCAATGAAAATGGACAAGAATCCATCTTATTGGGGATTCGATGAACGTAACCCGGCCAACCGTCTACCGTATGCCGATCGCTTAAATGTGTTATGCATTCCGGACCTCTCTACACAGCTTGCGGCACTCCGAACGGAAAAGATCGATTTTTTGCCGGACGTTCCTCTAGCTCAAATCGCCAGCCTGGCTAAAACCAACCCCGAACTGCAACAGGCCAAGATAGTGACTTCCGTATCTGGACTTGAATTCAGATGTGATATTAAACCTTATACTGATATCAATGTTAGAAAAGCTCTCCAGATGTCGGTAAACCGACAATCAATAGCTAAGGATTATTACTCTGGTCTCGTCGACGGTGCACCTGAAGGACCGGTATCACCGGTATTTCATCAGGGATATACGATCCCCTATTCTCGATGGCCGCAAAATCTGCAGAACGAATATACTTACAACTTACGAGAAGCCAGGGCTTTGTTAACTACCGCTGGTTATCCCAACGGCTTTAATACCAATGTAGTGGCTGCATCTAACTGGGATCTAAACCTATTACAGATATTGAAGGCCGAATTTATGGATATCGGGGTCAACCTGGAAATCAAAGTCATGGAATTCAATGCACAAGCTGAGTTCGTTCGGGCAGGCAAAACGGATGCCCTTAATACCCGCTTAGTTGCTTCAGGGAGCATTGCAATGACCCCTTGGAGCACGGCGAACGGTTATTATTCAAAAGAGTCGAACAACAATACACATAATAACGACCCTGTTTACGACGCGATGTGCGAGAAGTTACCAACTTATGTTGACGAGGCATCACTCCGTCAGGCAACCACTGATATGGATATGTATGCGCTGGCCCATCACTGGTCTCTGGCGATATGTGCCGGGGCTGTATTTAATGTGTCACAGCCATACCTTAAAGGATACAGTGGTGAATCAACTTATGAGAATGTTTCGGCATATTTCGCCCGATTCTGGATAGACCAGAACCAAAATAAATAGAGTTTGGGTCGATAGATATTTAAGTAATACTTTTTTCTTTTCATCTTTATAGAGAGGGTGGTTTGATTGTCGGCCACCCTCTCTGGTATTTTTATCCTGATATTTCTGGTCTTTGAATGGACTACAGGTCTATTCTGAAATGACATAGCCGCTAAATTGCTATTCAGATTCAGAATCATGTATTGGAATAATCCTGGATCAACTGGGAATACAAACAAATGGAGGGTAATTATCATGGGTCTTTCAACACTTGCCGATGTTATTCAAGTAGTCGAAAAGCAGCAAAAGGAAATCCAGCAACTGAAAGATGTCAACGAAATTCATAATCTAATGGGTCTTTATGAGTATTGGCACGTAGCTGGCATTAATGAAGATACGGTTGAAATATTATGGGCAAAGCACACACCGGGCATCAGGACAGAAATCGCTAATATCGGAGTTTACGAAGGTGAAGAAGGCATCAGGAAATTCTGGATAGGAATGCAGGAAAATGCCCACGGAGACCGTATAGGACATATGCATTTGCATACTCTTACTACTCCGGTTATCCAGATCGCAGGAGACGGTAAAACTGCCAGGGGAGTATGGATTTCGCCGGGTGTAGAAACGGCTCCCGGTCCCGATAAACCGTTATGGGCATGGGTGAAATACGGGATTGACTTTGTAAAAGAAGACGGCAAATGGAAATTCTGGCATTTTCACTTATACCGCATTTTTATGACCCCTTGCGATAAGAGCTGGAAAGAGGTGCCTCTTGCCAAACACCCTGCTGCAGGAAGTTTACTACCGGACAATTTAAAACCGGATAGGCCGCCTACTTACTCCTGGGCTTATTCTCCTTATGTTGCCTGGGAAAATATACCTGCACCCCCGGAACCATATGAGGTTTTTGACGAAAAGACAGCTTATTGATAAGAGATTTAACCCCAAAATTCCAGTAGTTGATTTTACCTTCTTTTATATTTCTCTTCTTTCTTTTAGAGAGAGAACAGGATATTAAAGAGTTAAGTAAATAGGTAATATTTCAAGGAGGCTTATGGAATGACAACGAAAAGTATCGAAGAGAGACTTCGCCATCTGGAGAAGCTGGAAAAAAGAGTACAAATGCTGGAGGATATCCACCAGATACAGAACCTGATGAGTAAAGAAAGATATCTGGATGAGGCGACATTATTTGATGAAAGATGGCAGTTGCTGGCCCAGAAAACACCGGGCGTTACGGTGGAAATAGGTGCCCGGGGCGTTTTCGAGGGCCGGGAAAATACCCGCAAGACCATGGTACTGCATCAGGAACAGGGCGTACAGAACCATGCCCAGGCGATGCGGAAGGCGTACCCTGGCGAAAAATTTACCAGCGATCGCGCCGGCTGGCTGCAATCGTCGGTTCTGGGTACTCCGGTAATTGAGATAGCCGGTGATGGTAAGACCGCCAAAGGGTTGTGGGTAGCCTACATGATCGCGTCTACGGCAGCCGCAGACAGTAATAAGCCGCCCTATGGTCACTGGGTCTGGTGGAAGATAGGTGCTGATTTTGTGAAGGAAGATGGCGTGTGGAAGATATGGCATCTGATGCTTGATCCTCTTTGTGCTGTCTTTCCAAAAGAGAGCTGGTCCGAGGGCGTCTTGAACATGCCTCCTCAGCCTCC
>JGI20214J51088_10002659_pt1 | contig 11860 bp, 6 predicted proteins | sample WetSurMetagenome_FD_51088 | JGI IMG/M metagenome (IMG submission 51088)
ACCGGGCGAGTCCTCCGCAAGCGCCATGTGATACTTCGGGTAGTAATGCGTGAACTCGTCTATGAAATTATCCCCCGCGTCGATCGTCCCGATCGCGCTATGCATCCAGAACGCGATGTAGGCATCCTTCAATGGGAATTTTTTCGGCGTAATGTAGTACTTGTACAGAAGAAACTCGCCCAACTGGCCTGAACCCCACGAGTAAGTTGTCTGAATCACGTCCAGATACAGCGGCGTATGATTGTCCACGTTCAACACATTGTAGTCGCTGTACCGGCAGACAAAGTCCTGGTCGGACACGCAGGCATAGTTCTGCCAGTAGGGAATGTGCAGGGTATCCCCTTTGTTTCCCGTCCAGATGCTGTCCCAGTTGTTCGCCGTCGGGTAGAATTCGTTCGGCGTGAAATGGGCTTCGGTCATGGAAACGAGCGTGTCGCCGGATGGGGCAATCGCTCCGATCCAGATCCCCCCCTGATACAGGTGCTCTTCCCGGCTGCCGGGAGGAAACTCCGCATTGATCAAGCCGGGGTACTTCGTGCGCCCTTTGTCAAAAGTCCCCATGTTCGTGATGACCTGACGAACGCTGCCAACGGAGGTGAGCCTCCAATCCAGTTTTGCATTCTGGGCAAACGACGCTCTGCCGGAGAGCGCCACAGCTGTGCTCAAGAGCAGAAAGGACAGTTTACACAAGCGCATAGGCGTTCTCTCACTGCTGTTCTCGTCAGAAACAACTTCCCGCGGGTTGCCGGCCGCACGTGTCGTCATGTAAGGCACTGTGGCGTCCATCAGAAATCCACCCTCAGACCAAGTTTCGTAGTCCTTCCCGTGGAAAAAACACGGGGGTCACGCAGACTGATCATCGTATAGTAGTCATAATAGTTGTTCTGCGGCAGCTGAAGATCGCCATAATGGTACGGCTCGCCCGTCCATCTGTTGAATCCCAGATCAGAACGGACCGTCTGAACGTTCCGCTGGTCGAAGACGTTGAAGACATCCAGAGTCACNGCCAACCTGATGCCCGCCCCCAGCACAAACCCCTTNTCAAACTTCAGGTCCGTGCTCGAGGTATACGGCCCGTAGGATGTATTCTCCTGCTTCTGCGCCTCGACAGGATTGAGTGTCGCCTGCCCGGGTGTGTACGGGGTGCCGGTGGCATAGCGATACAGAAGCGTCAGATTCCAATCATCCGGCAGATGGAATCCAAAAATGTTCGGATACTGCTCCGGGCCCACCGCGACCGTCGCCTGGACGATCACCTGGTTGCGCATGTCCCAGTCCAATGCACGCTCCCGTATCGGGTAGGGAAAGTTGTTGATGGAGCGCACGTAGTCGTCGAACGCCGATGACGAATACCCGTTTGCCCACTGGATCGTGTACGTCGCACGCCCGGTGATATAGTCCGAAGGGTTCTTCACGACCTCGAACTCAAGGCCCCGGGCACGGCCATACCCCTTGTTGTCGTACAGATCCACCGGCGTGCCGAGCGTCCCATACACATGGGTCGTCCCGATCTGTTTGGAGATGTCCTTGCCATAGCTCTTGATGTCCACCGCCCAATAGTCCGTCAACTGGTGCGTAAACCCGAATTCATACAGAATCGTTTGCTCGTAGTCGAGAGCGGGATTGCCGGTGAAACTGCTGCTATAGGGATCACGGTAGAAGTACTGCAACTCAGGAAGCTGGTTGAAGTGCCCGTAGGAGAAGAACACGACCGTGTTCTCGGAGATCGGGAACGACACACCGAAACGGGGGCTGATTTTCATGATGGACTGCTTCCAATTCGCAGTCAATCCTGTTGCTGCTTCCCACGCGCGAAGCCAATCGCTCTGCATGACGGTGGATCCAAGATCGAAATAGTCGACGCGGACGCCCGCATTGATAACCAGATACTCCAGCTCGAACTTGTCCTGAATGTACGCCGAGGCAATCGTGGGTTTCACATCGAACACCCAGCGGTTCTGGCCGAAAAGCGGGAATGGACCCGGCGGGGCAATCGAATCGATCCCCTGTCCGTACTTCGACAGCTTTGTCCCTCCATCTTCAATGTCGATGTAGCTGATGGTGTTGTATTGCACCTCGATCCCGGTCTTGATCATGTGCGATGGATGCACCTGGGAAGTGAGATCTCCCTTGAACGTGAACGTCCTGGTGTGATCGTCCCGCCAGATGGATTCCACCCCGGATGGGCCGTAGAAACCGGTGCTCGGATCAATCGTCGGCGAGTTGTGCAGGGCGACGAGCTTTCCCGAGCTGTCGGTCCTCCAGAAATCCGCCGGTGTGAGTCCTCCAAGCGACCCCTTATACACAACGTCAAGATATCCTCCCATCAAGGTGTAGTAGGTTGACTTGGAGAGGACATGATTAAACGATGCGTTCAGTGCATAGTTCTTTCTGCTGTAGTCGGCCGTGTTGTCCGGCGAATACCGCCACAACCAGTCGAAGCTGCTCCATTGCTTGCGCGTGCTGTGGAAGCTCAGGGCCAGCTTGTGCTCCCCGCTGATATCCCAGTTCACCTTCGCATTGAGATTCGTGGAATTGTCCTGCCGCTCCTTTACCGTGAAGCCGAAGAGATCCAGATCACGCCGCGTACGGTGGTTGTCGTATTCCGTGTTTGTCAAGGTGGTGTTTGCGGAAAGGAAGAAGCTCAACCCGCGGATGGGGCTGAGACCCAGAAGCGGCAGAAGACCCTGGGTCAGCGGTTCCGGACCGCCAACGTACACCGAACCATAGTCCGTCATATACGAGTCGCCCAGGAAGCCGGCACGGTCTGTTTTGTATTCAATCCCGCCCTTGTAGCGGTCCCCCCCGCTCTTCGTGACAATATTCACGACACCCGACTGTGCCTGTCCATATTCTGCGTTGAATGCACCTGTGAGTAGCTCGACGCTTTCCACATCCACAAGGTTGAGGTCCATCACGCTCCTGCCGCCGTAGATCGGGTGGGTCATCGGCATGCCGTCCACCATGTACAGGACCTCTCCCCCACGCCCCCCACGGATATGGACATCCTGAAGGCTCTCGTCCCGCACCTGAAGCTGCGTACCGTCCGCGAGACGCAGCGTCGGTGGGCCGGCGGTCAACACCGCACCGGCCTGCAATTTGAAAATGTCTGTGGTTGCATCGAGGCCCGGAGTCTGTCGTATGGTGTTCTGTGACACCGTGCGGCGAGTGGAGGTGACATCTTTCTGGACCATCTTTTGCTCCGCGGTAATGGTCACCCCTTCAACCTCGATGCTGGTCTGCTCAAGCTTGATGTTCACTTCCGCAGTGAGATCCACCTGCACACGTACACCCTTGACGGTCACCCCCTGGTAGCCTATACTCGAGATCTGGAGATCATGCGTCCCCGGCGGCACTCTCAGGATGAAGAAATGGCCGTCCACGTCGGTCGACGCACCAAAGGAAGATCCTTTGACGGCCACGTTCGCCCCGACAAGAGGCTCGTTGTTCGCCTTGTCACGAATCGTTCCGGCAATTTTTCCGGTGTTCTGTGCCAGCGCGACCGGCACGAGAACGACACTGACGGCATACAGTAAGGCCGGACGGATCAACCGGCGAAGTGATGCGGGGTACCGCGTCATAACGGACTCCTCACTGAACATGCAGACTCTTGAGAATTTCCTGCGCCATCACCCTGGCGTCATCCTTCTTGATGAAATACATCGGGAAGCCGAGAACGGCCGCATCGTAGACCGTTCCATAGTACCGCAGCGCAATTGCCCGGCCGCGGTAGGACACATTCGGACTCGACGGGTCGTTCTCGTACGAATACAGGATGTCTGTAAACCCGGCCATGGAGGTGATGAGGTTCACCTGGGACAGCCGGCCATTGTACGGGAAGAACGCCAGGCGCGACGAATCCACGCCAAAACTGCTGAAAGAACCGGTCTTTCCTTTTCCGCCCGACATATCACCCAGGATGTCGGTCTCACTCACGACGCGGATGTGGAGATAGTCGTACACGAAGTTCCCGGCAGTAAATGAGAAGGGGAAGTTGTTGTAGTACGCAAAGGACTTGAGAATCCGCCAGCCGCTCATCAGGAACTTGCCGCCCACCTTGAGATAGTCCGTGAAGATCTCGATGTTGGCCGGATCGGAAATCTTGTGGGGCCGGCTGGCAGGGATATCATCGGCATGCCAGACAAGCAACTTGTATTGCGCAAGTATCTCCCGGGGAGGCATGCCGTTTTTCTTGAAATCCCATGAGACCGAACCAGGGAAGACCTCGGCATAGAAGGCATCCGTGACCGAATCCGTAATCCCGAACGTGATGAAGGGGTTGTTGAATTCATCCGTCTCATCAATGATCAACACGCGCTTGTCGAACGAGGGGATCACCATGTTCACGATCACGGAATCCCCCACGGGATCGGTAAGATTGGTATTGTTCCGCGAAATAACGCGCAGCTTGTGCTGCCCGTTCAGAGGCTGCGTGAATTTGTCCGGCGTAACGTACACCGAGGTGTCCGTCGTCCAGGTGACAGCTCCACCATCCGCTGACCATCCGAAGCCGACAATTTTCCCGAGTTTCGTGGGATCGGTCGCCTTGTAGGTCAGCAAAACTCCGGGCCACCAATCTGTGATCTGGCTGCTGACCAGCACTGTCGCGTTGCGCCCCGGGGCGAGAATCTGCGTCACCGGGGGGGCGGTGCGAAGGGTATAGATGATCTTTTCCGCCGGCTGGAGATCAGCATTGCCGTCATTGTCAAGGGCACGAACCAGAAATCGTTGTTTGTTTAATGCCTCGGTCGAATTGAACGCGATGACGGCGCCGGTGCCGGTCGTGTCGGTCCATCTGGTCGAGTCAAACAGGACCCAATCGATGGTCGAACCTGCGGCAAGATGATAGGTGAAGTACCGGTACTGGTACCGCGCAATAAACCCGTCGTTGTCGCCTGCACTCCAGTTCAGAGTGACAAGTGCGAACACCGTGTCAAAGTCCTTCGGCACATTGGCCAGGCGCGTGCGGGGTGCCCCGTTGGGATCCGGCGGCGCCGTGGCCCGGTCGCACGAAAGTCCTGCCAGCATGAGGACGCTGATCACCACTGCCGCGATGCACGTTGACTGCTTGATCATAAAGACACCTCTGTTCGTCGGTCGATCCACCTTACTGTTGCCGCACGTTCACAACGGAGATTTTGCGTTCGAAATAGAATTGATCCTGGTAGCGCCGGAGCGATTTGTACGGTTCGATCTCCAGGCTGATTTCCGTAACGCCGTTCTCCGCGACCGTGTACGATCCCACGAACTCCATGCTCGGTGTGATACCCGGAGGAAGTGAAACGGGATTGACGTAGTGTTTAGGTGTGAAAATCTCCATTTCCGAGGCTGTCAGCGCAAATATCAGCCGGTCGTAGGTCCCGGGCGGCACATAGGATTCGAACACAACGTACTTACGGTACCGGCTGTTCCGGGGCGTGATCTCCGCAGTGTCCTGCCAGGTGATGGCGGTCCCATTGAGCCACTCGCGGCCGAGCGCGTTAAGCGTGTCAGATGTCTTTCTCTCGCTGGTGGGGTTGTTGTAAATCGCGGCATAGTAGTCCCCGCGCGCGATCCGCCCCTGCGATGTCACCATGTCAAAGGTGTCCCAACGCGAGAAGCGCGACGTATCGTTCAACAGGATGATCGTCGTATCGGTCTCCGCCCCTTTCAGGATCACCCTGACAATCCCTGGCGACGGTGACGGTTCGACACTCGTCTTGCACCCCTCCAGAACTGTTGCAGCCAGGAGTATCGCACAAAATCCACAAAACCGCGTCGACATACGTTCCTCGTTCAATCGATGGTGAATCCGGTAGAAGGTCCCGCCGGCTGCTCCGCGCAGCCGGCGGGGACCTACCTCTTGGCGGATGAATCGCCAGACTTCACTGCACACGCATTACTTCATCATCATCATCTTTGTGACTTTCTCGTTGCTGCCGGCAACGAGACGGCAGAAATACACGCCGCTGGAGACCGGTGCACCCGCGGAGTTCGTGCCATCCCACTGGACATGATGTTCTCCGGCATGCCGCACCTCGTTCACGAGGGTCTTCACCTGACGTCCAAGAACATCATACACGATCAACTCTGTCTGCAGTGCAAGCGGAATCGTGAAGGTGATGCTGGTGGTCGGGTTGAAGGGATTCGGATAGTTCTGCGCCAGGTCAAACGTCCATGGTGATGTTTCGCCCGCACCGGGCTCCACACCGGTCGTGATGCCGGCCGCGGGGTAGTTGTACACCTTGACGTTGTCGAATTTTCCGCGGAACGGACCCACATAATACGGATCGGAAGCGTCCACCCATGACCGCCCGATACGCATCGGCCCACCGGCCATTAACGGAGGTTTGACCCCTGGTACGATTTTATGGAACATCAGGACGTCGTTCTCATTCTTGATGGCCATGGCAAACTCGCCGCTTTTCTTGTTCCTTTCGACAATGATATGCCGCCATTTGCCGACATGGTTCGCCGTTGCGGATACCGTGTCCTGCACAGCATTCGCACCGGAACCGTCATTGTTCCAATAACGAGCCGTGTATACGGGAACGCCGGGTGTGCCGTTACGGAAGCTGAGCTCGAAGTTGGCGTTGTTCCAATCGGTCTCCACGGACGGGTTGATGATGATACGCACCGCATGTCTGTCGGCGGAATCCGCTTTGACCCAGCAGTCGAGCGTGAATTCTTCGGCCGCAAGGAAGGGGGAGACAGCTTCAACCCAGTCGGAATCGCGAAGGACTCCCGCGTGGGACCTCAGCACCCACGAGTAGGTGCCGCCGCCCATCGGAACGTCGGTGGAATATTCCTTCTGCACGCGTGTAACGATCGTGCAGTTGTTGGGTGAATGGTCGATCGGGGGGTTGGTCGGACCCTCCTCGAACGTTAAGTTGAGCGTCATTGAATTGGGTTGATATATACCGAAGGATAGCCGGGTTGGATTGGTCGTCGCTTCAGCATTAGACGGGAACAAAGACGTCAGACTGTTGTTGTCCGTCACCTTGTAGTAGTATTGCACAATCTTGCCAAACGTCTGACCGGGGATGGCGCCGGTGAACGTATTGCTGGGACCTGCGCTCAGGGTGACGCTGCTGAATGCACTCACGGTATCGGTGCGGTACTTCAGCGTGGCGCTCGTGATGTTTCCCCCGGCATTGAGCGGGAATGCCGTGACGCTGACGGGATAAGACGCTCCGGTCGAAGGTTGGTTTGGAAGTATGATCTTGTCGGAAATCACCGGAGGTCCCGCAAAATTCCGGACCACTTTGCTTATGCGGAGCTCATCGATGAATCCGTCGAGCCAGGAGTCGCCGCTGGAATTGGTGATCCCCTCCGCTCCCGCCCACCCCATGTGCATCGCCTGCTTCGTGTTGCGGGGATTATCGCCTTTGGTAAAGCCTTGCGTGATAAATCCTCTCAGGTTCTTGTCCTTGTCATGCACCATGACCGCGATGAACGAGCGCGCGGTATCGCGGATGAACGTCAGGTGGACCCATTCTCCCGGAACGAACATGTTGCTGGGAGACGACGTCGTCACGTACGATCCTGACTGTGCGACATACCCGGTTTGGAACGAACGACTATCACCCCACATTTCCATCCACCAGTTGGCGCCATCGTAGAACGTCNCGTCGGCGGGTTTCATGGAGACACGCGGAACCCACCGGTAGTCCTGTGANTTGTCGCCGAAGGTGAAGATGTTCGCCCAGGCTTCGATGGTCCAGCTCCCTGTCATGTCAAGTGCTGCGGTATCGGCAATTGTCAGATAGGTCGAGTCAGTAATGGCACCGTTGTCCAACCGGACGCACTTGCCCATGCCGGTGACGCCGGTGTTGTTGATGAAGTAGATTTTCGACGGATTCGTGGTGTGTTTGACGGCTTGCGTTGCCGTCTTCCCGAACGCCGCGGCTTCATTGACCATCGTCGAATCGAAATGCAGCAGCACGACCGTGTTGGTGTCAACCGTGTACGGTCCGCCAATGGGTTCGAGCGCCTGCGCATGAAGTCCCACGGCACAGACCATCGTCAGGAAGGCGATGGTAACAACGGAGAAACTGGTTTTCATAGCTGCTCTCCTTGTGATAAAAGCATGACCGACAACTTGGACTGCCCGCGTAGCGACCTCTGCGTGTGCAAGAGGCAAACGGTAAGTGTTCCCCGGGCCGATTCACCTCCTCTCTTCTTCTGTCATGTTCGGGTTGCGTGAATTGTGCATTTCATGAAAGACATGTTAGCGGTAACATCGCAGCAGACAAAAGTACCGCGCGGCACATTGCCGTTTGTGCGCCCTGGTAACCGTGGAATGCCTGTAAAGTTACACTCTGAAATCGCAAAGTCAATAGAAAAATGCAACCCCGCAAAGAAAACTACTTCGCCGAAAAGGCGTACACGATGCGATTCCTGTACGTATCGCCCGGTTTCAGCACAACCGACGGAAATCCGGGCTGATTCGGCGAATCAGGGAAGTGCTGGGGTTCGAGACAGAACCCGTAACGATGCACATACTTCCGGCTGTATTTGCCGACCAGCGTTCCATCCAGGAAATTACCCGAGTAGAACTGCAGGCCCGGTTCCGCCGAACGTACTTCCAGAATCCTCCCGGTCTTCGCGTCTGTCACACGGGCAATCACACGCATGCCCTTGCCAAAGCCGTTCACTACCCAGTTGTGGTCGTAGCCGCCGCCACGTTTGAGCTGTACGTCGTCGCCGTTGATCCGCGCTCCGATCGCCACCGGAGTCCGGAAATCCATCGGCGTCCCCGTAACGCCCTGCAATTCCCCTGTCGGTATCAACGTGCTATCCACCGGGGTGAACCGATCCGCGTCAATCATCAACATGTGATCCAGAATCGTCGCGTCCCCGTCCGCCCCGGCAAGATTGAAGTACGAGTGATGCGTGAGATTAACAATCGTCGACCGGTCGGTGGTCGCCGTGAATTCCACCGCAAGCTCATTCGACTCTGTCACCGTGTAGACCGCCTGTACACTCAACGCGCCCGGATATCCCTCGTCGCCATCCTTGCTGACATACGTCAGGACGAGCGAAGGACCCTCACCCGACTGCACTGGTTCGGCCTTCCATACAACTTTGTCAAAACCCTTGACCCCCCCATGGAGATGATTGGCCCCGTTGTTGGTGGCAAGCACATACTCCCGGCCCTCAAGTGAGAATCTTCCCTTCTTGATCCGGTTGCCATAGCGGCCAATAAGGGCGCCGAAATACGGGGTCTCCTTGACGTAGCCGGCCAGGGAATCGTACCCGAGCACAACATCGTTCATCACGCCCGACCGATCGGGGACACGCAACGACACCACAATGCCTCCGTAGTTCGTGATCCTGGCCTCCATGCCCGCCCTGTTCTTGAGTGTGTAGAGATACACTTCGGTGCCGTCCGGAGTTTTCCCGAAGGAGACGGGCTTTGCACCGTTTCCCGCCTGATCGTTGCGGGCACAACCGGCTATTCCCGCAACCATGATCACGATGGCACAGAGCTCTGAGATTCGTGGCAATTGCATAGTTGCACCTCGATGCACATGTGAATGAAAGGTTGACAGGTAGTCCGATAGGAAATGCGCCTAGTGCTCCTGCACGTCCAGCAGTGTGCAGGTGCCGACGCTCCGGATTTTCAGAGTCTTCACCGACCCCTCCCCATACACACGTCCCATCATTGCTGCATAGTCAGGTACGACTGCACGGGGAAGCACTGCGAGGATCGTACCTGCAAAACCGCCGCCATGCACGCGACACGCGCCCCTGCCGGTCTCGCCGATGAACCACTCCGAAAGGGCGAGACCGAGCATCAATGGCTGTTCGCGGGGATTCTGATGCGTTGCGCAATTCTGCAGCCAGCGGCACGAAGAGCTCCCCGAAGCGTTCATGATCCGGAGAAAAGCGTCGACATCGTCGCTCTCAAGCGCGCGCACCTGGTCGGCCACCCGTTCGTTTTCGGCAAAAAAGTGCAGCGCGCGGAGAATCGCCCTGTCGCCCAGTTTCTCCCGCACGTCGGGAATGGCCTGAAACAGTGTTGTGCTCGAGAGATCCCTGAGACTGGAAACACCGAAGTGGCCGGCAACAGCGTTCATTTCTCCCGGCACCGCAGCGTAGTCCGCCGTCAGGTCAGCATGGTGCCCGCCCGTGTGGACCACAAGAATGCTGAGCGCGTGTTCTTCGAAACGCGAGTGAAGTGATCGCGTCACCGGATTCCGCGGGTCGGCAAAATCAATATTGACAATTCCGCCGATCGCACAGGTGAGCTGATCCATGAGACCGCAGGGCTTACGAAAATACGTGTTCTCCGCGTACTGCCCGATCTGCGCAAGCTGATGTGCACCTATGCCGCCGCCGTTAAACAACGCATTGAATATGGTGCCAATCAGCACCTCAATAGACGCCGAAGAACTCAGACCCGATCCGGGCAGGACCTCGCTGCTTACGACGGCATTGAAGCCCTCAACGACATACCCGTGTCCGTGCATGCAGGATGCAATTCCACGTATCATGGCCGACGTCGTGCCTGCTTCTGCAGGGACCATATTCAGACAGTCCAGATCGACACGAAATGGCGATGCAAAACCTTCGGACCGAAGCGTGACGATTCTATCTCCTGAAGGTGCCGCGGCAGCAATCGTATCAAGATGAACCGCCGCCGCCAGCACGGCGCCATGATTATGGTCGGTGTGGTTTCCACAAAGCTCCACGCGCCCGGGTGTGCTGGCGAGCGTGACAGGTACGCCCCCGAATTCTTGCGCGTAGAGATCGCCAAGCCGGCGGAATCGGTCTGCCGCAACCCGGATAACCTGCGGATCCTCTCCGTAGACCTTGGCGATGTTGAGTGGAAATTCCGGCTTCCTGATTGTGCTCTCCATCAGTACGATGGGCTCGTTCCTGGAAAAGATGTTACCGCTAACATTTGAGTGACGTCAATATACCCGCGCCAAACTACAAAATCAAGCTTCTATTGTCAACAACACATCAACAACACAGATACCCCCTCCCAAAAGAAGAAGAACACCCATCAATACCCCCCAAAAGGAGCCATGTTGTGAGCTGGCATCAACTGATACTATCGAATTACCACAACCTTGCGCGTGCCCACAAATGTTCTTCCCGGCTCCGAAAGCGGTGTCGCGCTCAGGCGGCAATAATACATCCCCGATGTCACATCACTGTGCCACACAATGTTATGATACCCCGCGTCTCGTACGCCGTCAGCAACTACTGCCACGGACTGGCCGATGGTGGTAAACACTTCCAACCGCACCCGGCTCGCGACCGGCAAGACGTACCGGAACGTCGTCGTTGCGTTGAACGGATTGGGGAAGTTCTGAAAGAGTTCAAAATCTCCGGGCGCGCCTTCACCGTGCATACCCGGCGGTACCGTACTTCCTGCCCCGGCAATAGGAATCCGCAGGACGCGATCCCTTCCATTCGTTACGATCACCAGAGTATCATGATATGCCATGAGGCTGTCCGGTCTGAACATGACTCTTATCCCGAGCGAATCCCCCCTCATCACAACGGCCGGCAGTGTCGGCCACCTGAGCGTGAAGCGCCTGCTGGCCGTTCGCACCGAATCAACACGCAGGTAACTCGGCGACCCATTCCCGATCCGGAGTAACGCAACTGCCGTGTCGCCCCTCACGACAGAGCCAAAATCCACACGCGGAACATCAGTGACAGGCACGGGAAAAGGAACCAGGGCAAGCATCGGCACACGGATCGGTCCACGCCATGAGTTGTTATACACAACCAAGGTGTCCCTGTAGGTACCATGCCACCCCGGCGAAAACCGCACTCCCAGGCTGAGCGTATCATGCCCGCCTGCAATGGCTCGACTCTGAAGCGGCGTGAAGGCACGGAGGCGCGATCGAACGGAATCGAC
>JGI20214J51088_10002660_pt1 | contig 11857 bp, 11 predicted proteins | sample WetSurMetagenome_FD_51088 | JGI IMG/M metagenome (IMG submission 51088)
GCTTTCGCCGTGAGCCGAAATGCCTGCATAAATCACTTCAGCGCAGACTTACCCTCAGGTTAGTCGCAACCAAAATAAAAAGGGCGCGGCACGAACTCGTGCTGCGCCCCATCTGTCCTTGATACCTGAGAGATTACAACTTGCGTCGTGTGCCCCTTCGGTGGTTGGTTGATCCAACGCTCTCCAGATTTGCCTGCGCCAATGGTTCCTTGAGCCTGAGCGGTTACGGGTGTTGCGCCTTCGGCGGTGTCGCTGATCTGCAAGGCTAATAGGCCATTGCAAAAATACTGGCTGACAACCTCTCCCATTGGTCTGAACGGCAGGACGGAATATACCTGAAAGTGCATCTGCTGACAAACAAGCCCCGGCAACTTTTGTCGACACTGAAATTCATTTATCCCTGTTGCCGCCTTCGGAAGGGCTATTTGCCAGCATCACCCGGTTGCGACCGGCGTGTTTGGCCTTATANAGTGCCCTGTCTGCCGCATCGCTAAGTTTGACGCCGTCTTGAAACTGCGAGATATCGGCGATCCCGCAACTGAAGGTAACCGAGAACTCTTTTTCCTCAGCCAGATGACGCAACCGGGAAAAGTCGTCGCGAATGGTATCGAGTACTTTCATCGCCGTCGTTCCATCGGAATCAACCAGCACAACCGCAAATTCTTCGCCACCATAGCGGCCAACCAGGTCACTTGAACGCAGTCGCTGCTTGAGCAAACGGGCTAGGCTTTTGATCACACGATCACCGACCGGGTGGCCATAGCTGTCATTGACCTGTTTGAAATGGTCGATGTCGATCATCGCAAAGGACAAGGGCTTCTTCTGTCGTATCGCAAAGGCCACTTCGCCTTCCAGCAGATCTTTGATGGTGGTGTGGTTAAGCAAGCCGGTCAGGCTGTCGCGCACCATGAAAGAACGCAGCATGAGCGATCGCCGGATACGGCTGGTAACCGAAGAAATCAGATGTTGCGGTTTTATCGGTTTGGTAAGGAAATCATCTCCCCCCAGGCCCATGGCGTAAAGCTGCTTGTCGATATCATTTTCAGCTGAAAGAAACACGATAGGGATACTGACGAAGGCATCGAGCTGTCGAATGACCTTGGCCAAATCCGTGCCGTTGCATTCCGGCATATAAAGATCGATCAGGATCAGATCAGGAGCAAAATCCAGCAGCGACTCGATCACGTTAAGCGGGTTATTGACTGCCTTCACCACCATCCCGGCCTGTTCAAGCACTGCAGTATGATAAGCGGTGAGGGCTACCGAATCATCAACGATCATGACACGGTATGGCTCAGGGACCAGGGGCGAGGTCAGCGCATCGAGCCTGTCGATCAAATTGCCGATATTTACCGGCTTGATCAAATAGGCGATGCTGCCGGCGCGTGCTGCTTCCAGCCTTGCCTCAAATTCATCGTGCGCAGAAAGAAAAACGACAGGCAGGGGAACGCCACGCCCCTGCTGAATTTCATTTATCAGTTTAACCCCTCCCAGGGGATCCTTTGGGAATGTGACATCCATCAGCACAATGACATCAGATGTTTGCAGCAGGGCAAGCCGAAACTCCTCCAGGGTATTGAACACGCTGACGTCGTAACCAAAGTAGCCAAGTTGAACCTTTAGTTCCTCTGCAAGTTCGTGTTCATCCTCAACTACAAAAATGCGACGCGGCGAAACTGCGCGACCGGGATGCGCAACTGCAATCAATCCAGACGAATCCGCAATCGAAGCATCTCTGTGAACCGCTGCCTGATGCAGCCCGCGCATCAACCCCAGTATATGGCCAAGCTGCTCTTTGTTCATAACAACCTTCGCCTGCGCCAGCTGCCGGAGATATGTTTCCAGGTTGCGCGCCACGTTGCTGAGAGCTGAAAAACCAAAGGTCTTTCCCGAGCCTATCAAGCCATGCACCAGGCGGAGGACGGTTTGGAAGCCCTGCTCGTCCCACACTGCAAGGGACAACTGATTCAACCCTCGCTCGAGTTGTTTGAGATTTTCGGGTAATTGAGCGGCGTAGGCATCGCTCAAGGCTTTAAGCTTTTCCCGCAATTCTCCCGGATCATGCATGATGACTCTCCTGGTTATCCCCTACCGCGCCTTCCCAAGCCACAGCCATGATAAAGAAGTGGATGCGGAGGCGCTGACAGCCCAAAATCGAATCCATCGATGATTATCATCCCGTATGGGATGATCCGTAAAATAATTCAACATGATCAGACTGCAAAATAGCAGTCCGGTGGATAATTCATTCTGTTGTCAGTTGTTCGAATAAAGCATTACCAGGCGATATCCCGAAGGTTCGAGGTTCGCAGTGTCAAGGTGAAGCTTGATGCTGAGTTCAAGATTAGGTTGCAAGCCGGCCGCTTCGCTGTCTGCAGATGACAAATAATCAGAGGGTGTGAACATGCGACGCGCCAGAGGCTTATCAAGACTGTCGTTGAGCGTGAGTTCCAGATTGGGGAAAGCCTGCGCATACGGGGCTCGATTGCGCAACAGGGCACTCAGGACAATCCGGTTTCCATTCGACGGGTCGGCTTCCAGATCCGACGATTCTATGCTGATCAGGTCAGTGTGCCGCGGCAAAGGCAGCGTGCAGAGCAGTATCTTGCAGTAGCCGGCCAGAACGGGTCTCAGATTCGGCACGCGCGCGGCTAGGTCGACACGGAAAAAATATGCGGCTTGTGCGAAAAGCAGCAACAGTAACAGCAATGAGGCAATAGCCCATGGCCAGCCGCGCCCTTTCGGTGGAAATCCGATATCGTTTTCGTCCTGGATGATGGCGACTTGTTCGGCCAGCGTCATCGGTTGCAGAACGGCAATCTTGGAATATGTCGACGAGACGGGTTCTTCCAGTATCGGCAATTCAAGTTGCAGGTCAAGCTGATCGGGGACGAAGTTGACGCGGACATCGAAGGCTTCCTTGCATTGCCCGCAACGAACCATGCCGTGATGCGCGGCAAGCTGTTCCTTGCTGATCTTGAAGCGCGCATCACAATGCGGACAGACTGTCGTTCCCTGCATCTTATCGCTTGCGACCTGACAGGCACGACCAGCCATCCTCGAATATCGGGGCACGGAAATCGAACCATGGTTGATAAATGCTCATCACTTCTGTTGCCTGTACCTCAAGTATGCCCGACAACACGATCTGTCCACCCTGCCTTGTGGCCTTTGCCAAAAGCGGTGCGAGCGCACACAACGGGTTGGTCAGAATGTTAGCAACGACCAGGTCAAAGCCGGATTGCAGCGTGTCCGCTTGCGAGGGTTCAGGACAGGCATCAGGCAGATAAAACTCCGCATTTTGTATCTGGTTGGCGGCGGCGTTGTCGCGGCTGGCAATCACTGCCTGCGAGTCTACATCAACACCGACGGCGTGGGCAGCCCCCAGTTTGAGTGCCGCGATTGCGAGGATACCTGAACCGCAACCGTAATCCAGCACGCTTTCGCCGCCTTTGAGATGCGCATCCAGCCAGCGCAGGCATAATCGCGTAGTGGGATGGCTGCCGGTGCCGAACGCCAATCCCGGGTCGAGCACGATATTGATGGCATTATCATCGCTGGGGGTGTGCCAGGTCGGCACGATCCATAATCGAGGCGAGACCGGAATCGGCTCGAACTGCGATTGGGTGAGACGCACCCAGTCCTGGTCGTCCAGGATTTCGATGTGATGCCGTGGCAATTGTTCGAGCCCGATACCGGCAACCGCATCACGCAAGATCGCGCCGACATCTTCGCCGCTGCCGAATAGCGCGCTGACGCGGTTGTGTTGCCATAACCCCGGAGCCGGTTCGCCCGGCTCGCCAAAGATCGCCTGCTCATCGGGGGTGTCGGCATCGGCATCCAGCAAGTCCACCGACAACGCGCCAAGTTCCAGCAACGCTTCGCTCAAAGCCTCGGCGTGTTCGGCATCACTATCAACGACCAGGCTCTGCCAGGGCATTACTTGCCTTTGCTGCGTTCGGCGAGACGTTCTTCCAGATAATGGATGTTGGTACCGCCGCGCATGAAAGCCGCGTCCTGCAACAACTCGCGATGCAGCGCGATATTGGTCTCGATGCCTTCCACGGCCATTTCTGACAATGCGGTGCGCATCCTTGCCATGGCTTGCTCGCGGGTGTCGCCGTAGGCAATGATCTTGCCTATCATCGAGTCATAATATGGCGGCACTACATAGTTGGCATACACATGTGAATCCACGCGGATGCCGGGACCGCCCGGCGGATGCCAGGTAATGATGCGTCCCGGAGAAGGGGTGAACTTGTAAGGATGCTCGGCATTGATGCGGCATTCGATGGCGTGGCCGCGGAGATGAATATCGCGCTGCTTGAACGGCAATTTTTCATTGGCAGCAATTCGTATCTGCTGCTGCACGATGTCGATGCCGGTGATCATTTCTGTCACCGGATGTTCCACCTGCACGCGGGTATTCATCTCGATGAAATAGAACTCGCCCTTTTCGAACAGGAACTCGAATGTCCCCGCGCCGCGATAACCGATCTTGCGGCAGGCCTCGGCACAGCGTTCGCCGACCTTGTTGCGCATCTTTGCATCAAGCAAAGGTGCGGGTGCCTCTTCGAGAATCTTCTGGTGACGACGCTGCATCGAACAGTCCCGTTCACCCAGATACACGGCGTTGCCGTGCTGGTCGGCGAGTACCTGGATCTCGATGTGGCGCGGGTTCTCCAAAAACTTTTCCATGTATACCATGGGATTGTTGAAAGCCGCCTGCGCTTCGCTGCGCGTCATGGTTACCGCATTCAGCAGGGCCGCCTCGGTGTGCACCACGCGCATGCCGCGCCCGCCGCCGCCGCCGGAAGCCTTGATGATGACCGGGTAACCGATGCTGCGGGCGATCTTGATGATCTCCGCGGGTTTGTCCGGCAATGCGCCTTCAACGCCGGGTACGCAGGGCACACCGGCCTTTTTCATCGCGATCTTGGCGCTTACCTTGTCGCCCATCAACCGGATGGTTTCGGCACGCGGACCGATGAAGACAAAGCCGCATCTCTCGACACGCTCCGAAAAATCCGCGTTCTCGGACAGGAATCCATAGCCGGGATGGATAGCCTGGGAATCAGTCACTTCTGCGGCACTGATGATGGCGGGGATATTCAGGTAACTTTGCGTAGAGGACGCGGGGCCGATACAAACCGATTCATCGGCGAGCTTAACATATTTGGCATCGGCATCCGCTTCGGAATGCACGACGACGGTCTTGATACCCAGTTCGCGGCAGGCGCGCTGGATGCGGAGAGCGATCTCGCCGCGATTGGCAATCAGGATTTTTTCGAACATGATGTCGGGGTTAGCTGATTACGAACAATGGCTGGCCAAACTCGACGGGTTGGCCATTCTCGACCAGTATCGCCGTGATGGTCCCGGTCTTGTCCGACTCAATCTCGTTGAGCAGCTTCATCGCCTCGATGATGCACAGGGTATCGCCGCTGTTTACGGATTGACCCACATCCACAAATGCCTTGGATCCCGGTGAGGCAGAACGATAGAAGGTGCCGACCATGGGCGACTTCACCACATGGCCTTCCGCAACCGCGGGTTTGGCAGGCTCGGCGCTGACTGCCGCTGCGGCAACGGGTGCCGCCACAGGCGCCATTGCCTGTTGTGGAGCTGCTGCAGCATATAATTGTTGCCCCGGGGCGACGGTGCGGGTGATGCGTACTCTTTCCTCGCCCTCGCTGATTTCCAGTTCGGCAATTCCGGAGCCTTCGACCAACTCAATCAATGTCTTGAGTTTGCGTAAATCCATGGTGATCTCCTTAAGCTTGGTGTTTATGGTTCAATGCGAATTGCACTGCGAATTCATAGCCGGCCGCCCCCAGGCCGCTGATCACGCCGATCGCAAGATCTGAAAAAAACGATTCCTTGCGGAATGCCTCGCGTGCGAACACATTGGAAAGGTGCACTTCAATAAACGGGATGGCCACAGCTGCCAACGCATCCCGCAACGCCACACTGGTATGGGTGAATGCGGCTGGATTGATAATGATGAATTGTGTGCCATCGTCTCTTGCCTGTTGCGTCCGTTCTACCAGAGCAGACTCCGCGTTGCTCTGGAAACAAACCAGGTTTGCACCGCTTTTGCGAGCTAAGGACATCAAACGTTCGTTAATTTCATTCAACGTGACGTGGCCATACACATCCGGCTCACGACTGCCAAGCAGATTCAGGTTGGGGCCATGCAACACAAGAATGTTTTTCACGCGCGCAGATTACAGTAAATTAGGGCGATTTGTCCAATAATTTGACGAAGATAGCCAAGATTCATCAGAGCCCGGCGCCTTGCAAGGTTTTCAGGAACTGGTTGGCATCCTGATATCCGGTTACACGAAAATCATCCAATTCCTTGCCGGTTGCATCAAAGAACAAGATGCCGGGAGGGCCGAATAGCTTGTAACGTGCGAGCAGGGCTTTGTCGGCTTCGCTGTTGGCTGTGACATCTGCTTGCAGCAATAATACCGGTTTGAGTTTGGCCAGAACGGCAGCATCGGCAAAGGTGAAGCGCTCCATTTCCTTGCATGAGACACACCAGTCGGCATAGAAATCCAGCATCACTCCCCGTCCGCGTGCCTGGATGATGCGTTGATCGAGTTCAGCAATGTCTTTTACCCGGGAAAACTGCAACGCGGCGTGCGATTGTTCTACAGAGCGGCCGATATTGCCCAGAGGCCGCAATATGTCAGGTGCACCTGACAGCGCGCCGATCAGATAAGCTGCACCCATCAACAATGTGAACATGCCCAAGCCTTTGAGCAATTTGTGCCAGCCACTGGCGTTATGTGGAAGCGTATCCAGCGCGCGCAAATAAATCGCCGAGAAGATAAGCAGGATCGCCCATAGCATCATTTGCACGCCCACAGCCAGCAACGGCTGTATGATCCAGATCGCCAGAGCGAGCAACATCACGCCGAAAAAGCGCTTGACGGCTTCCATCCACGCACCGGCCTTGGGCAGCAGTACGCCAGCCGAAGTGCCGATCAACAGTAGCGGCGCGCCCATGCCCAGCGCCATGACAAACAATGCTACACCGCCCAGCATGGCATCGTGCGTCTGGCTGATATAGAGCAACGCTCCAGCTAGCGGCGCCGCCACACACGGTCCCATGATGATGGCGGACAACGCGCCCATCACGAATACCCCGCTGAGATGGCCGCCGTGCAGGCGGTTGCTGGTGTCGCTCAACCTGCTTTGCAAGACGCTCGGCAGCTGCAATTCATAAAATCCGAACATCGACAAAGACAGTAATACGAACACCGCGGCAAAACTGCCGAGCACCCAGGGCGTTTGCAGCGCGTTGGAAATCAGGTTGCCGGAAAATCCCGCCGCCACACCGGCTGCTGAATAGGTGATAGCCATGCCCAGAACGTATGCAAGGGACAGAAAGAAGGCATGCATATGGGTGATCTTGTGGCCGCGCCCGACGATGATGCCGGACAGGATCGGGATCATCGGGAACACGCACGGGGTCAAGGCCAGCAGCAAGCCAGCGCCGAAAAAGAAGGAAATGATCAGCCAGAAATCGCCAGCCTTGAATAGCCGGGCGATTTGCGAGCTTTCTGATGCCGGGATTTGCGATAAAGGCGGAGCTTCAGCGATGACCGGTGGAACAAGTTGGCCAGTCGTAGTATCCGGCAAGTTGACTTGCAGTGTCTTGGTGATGGGCGGGTAGCACAAACCGTTTTCGCTGCAACCCTGGTAGACGGCGTTCAGTATGACGCTGCCGGCTGCCACATTTGCGCGGCGATCAAGCGAGATCAATGCCTGAAATGATTGATGGAAGACTTCAGTATCGCCGAAATTGGGGTCGTGCTTGATTTCGCCTTTGGGCAAACTCACTGCCGTAACAATGACGGAATTGTCATTGCTGGTAAATTTGATCTTGTCACGATATAAATAGTAGCTGGGGGTCACGTTGAAGTTGGCCTGCACGGTATGGGCATCGCGCGCGATCACATCCAGACGAAAAGCCTCATCAGGCGGAAGGAAGTCGGGTTGTTTGCTGCCAGTCAAGCCGGGCAGGCGATCCAGAAAGCTATCCGCATTCGAAGCAGGGACAACCAGACAAAGCAGCAACAATAATGCAAAACGCATGTTTATTCCTTGAGAGTAATGGCTTCCCCGGCTATCCAATCCAGATAAGCGGGCAAACCGGCTGTCACAGGGACAGCGATGATTTCGGGAAGTTCGTAAGGGTGCGCTTCCCGTATCAATTTTTCAAGACGAGGATACGCATCTTGTGTGGTTTTGATCAGCACAGGCACCTCGGTGGCGGATTCGATGCTGTTCCGCCAACGGTAAGTGGAGATACAGGGGGCGAGCCGGTTCACACAGGCGGCGGCACGCGCCTCGACCAGTTGAAGCGCAAGCTTTTCTGCGGACGACTCATCCGGCAAATTGGTGAATACCAGCAATATATCGTTCATGTCCTGGTTCATTTCTGGGCAAAGCGCAATCCAAGTTGTAGTAATTCATCCCATACATCCCCCTGGCGCAACCCTTTGATGGTCTTGTCCAGCCGGGCGGCTTGATGGATGGCGCGCTCGATGTGCGGAAACCTCAGCCGGCGTGATGCAGTTTCGACCAGCTTCTGCCGTGCCCCCCATACCCGGGCGTCTCGCAATGCGCTGCTGATGTTGCCGCCCCGCTGAGTGGCTTGCAGTACCTTGCCCAGCGTGCGGACGTCTTCGCTGATCGCCCATAACACCAGCACGGTGGCGGTGCCTTCGGCGCGCAGGCCTTCAAGGATGCGCGTGTAGCGTGCAGCGTTGCCGCTCAGCATCGCCTCGGAAAGCTTGAAGATGTCATAGCGCGCCACATCCATCGCTGCGTCCTTGACTTGATCGAAAGATAGCGTGCCGGCCGGATAAAGCAAAGCGAGTTTCCGGATCTCCTGGAATGCCGCAAGCAGGTTACCCTCACAGCGATCTGCGAGGAATTCCAGCGTGTCGGCAGCCACCGTTTGTCCCTGCTTCTTCAGGCGTCCGGCGATCCAGGTTGGCAACGCGCTGCGCGGAATGTCATCGGCCAGGATCATCACGCCGTGTTGCTGCAGCGCACCGAACCACTTGCTGTTTTGCGCGGTCTTGTCGAGCTTGGGCAGCGAAATCACCGTAAGTACATCATTGCCGAGGTCGGCACAATAATCCTGCAACGCCTGCCCCCCTTCCGTGCCGGGCTTGCCTGACGGGATGCGCAGATCAACCACTTTGCGCGAGGCAAACAGGGAAAGGTTCTGCGCGCTGTTGCGCAGCTCGCCCCATTTGAAATGCTGTTCGGCGATGAATGTCTCCCGCTCGGTATATCCGGCTGCCTTCGCCGCCGCACGGATGCTGTCCGCAGCCTCGATCGCCAGCAACAGCGCATCGCCATAGACAACATACAACGGCTTCAAACCGCTGGCGAGATGGCGAGGCAAGTCTTCGCTGGTGATGTTCATATGTTATTGCGGTTGAGGTTTGGCCCGGCCCAGGCGGCGCACGATCTGATCCGCCATCTCTATGCGCATGCTGTTGGAAAGCAGTGATTCTTCGGATTCCTTGGCAAGTACCAGAGTGTCATCGTAGAAAAAATCCCGGTGCAATTCCATGACTTCGACGGGTATCCAGTTCTGCTGGTTGTAGTCATATGCGCGCAGGGAAACGCGGTAAAGCAGCCGGAATTCTGTGACGCGCCCGCTGCTGCTCAGCGTTAGAATTTGTTTGTCGGGGTTTTCAGAAATGATGTTAAGAACGACATCCGCATGCTCGGGAGTGTCAGCCAGTATCACCTTGCTGGATTCCAGGTCACGCCGCAATTCATTTACGAGCAGCGATTTTGGATTGGGCGTATCCAGATATATCGATTTGAAGGGCATGCCTTCGCGTCCGCGCAACTGGAAACCGCATCCGGCGAGCAGCGTCACGGTGATGAGCAGGGCCAATATCTGAGTTGCGCGCAAGTTCAGTTCCTAGATGACAATGTTTATCAGTCGGCCCGGCACGACGACGATCTTCTTTGCCGTGCCGCCCGCGAGCTGTTTCTGCACTGCCTCGTGCGCCAGCGCAAGCTGTTCCAGCGCCGTCTTGTCGGCGTCCTTTGCCGCGCGCAGGCTGCCGCGCAGCTTGCCGTTTACCTGCAATACCAGTTCGATCTCGTCCTGTTCGAGTGCTGCTGCCAAAGGCTCCGGCCAGGGAGCATGAAGGATGTCATCGCCGTAACCGAGTTCTTTCCACAACGCATGAGTGATGTGCGGGCAGAACGGTGACAGCAGGCGCAACAGGATGGAGTAACCTTCATGTGCGACCGCCGCGCGGCCTTGGCCGGTATCCTTCGGGGTTTTTTCCAGCGCATTGAGTATCTTCATGCCAGCGGAAGCTACAGTGTTGAATTGATGCTTGCCGAGGTCGTAATTGGCCTGCTTTAGTGTCAGGTGCACTTCGCGGCGAATGTCCGCCAGCGGTGCAGAGAGTTTATCCGGCAAGGCTGTTACTGCTTCGGCAGACAGTGCATGGCCGAACGTCCACACTCGCTTGAGGAAACGGTGCGCGCCCTCCACGCCGGCGTCGCTCCATTCCAGCGTCTGTTCCGGCGGTGAGGCGAACATCATGAACAGGCGCGCGGTGTCTGCGCCGAACTGATCGATCAATGACTGTGGGTCGACGCCGTTACGCTTGGATTTGGACATCGTGCCCATGCCTTCAAAATCTACCGGCTGGCCATCTTTAATCAGTATGTAACCCAACTCCTTGCCGTCGGTATCCTTATTCAGTTTGATCTCTTCGGGCGCGAAGTACTCAATGCCGCCCTTGTTGTTGTAACGCGAAAAGATGTGGTTGAGCACCATGCCCTGCGTCAACAGATTCGCAAAGGGTTCGTCGTATTTGACCAGGCCGAGGTCACGCATCACCTTGGTCCAGAAGCGCGAATAAAGCAAGTGCAGGATCGCATGCTCGATGCCGCCGATATACTGNTCCACCGNCATCCAGTAGCTGGTCTCCTCGTCCACCATCGCGTCGCTCTTGAAGCCGCTGGCATAGCGGGCATAGTACCAGCTCGAATCGACGAAGGTGTCCATCGTATCGGTCTCGCGCTGCGCGGGCTTGCCGCATTTCGGGCAAGTGCAATTCAGAAAATCTGCGCGCTTGAGCAGCGGGTTGCCGGAACCGTCCGGCACGCAGTCTTCCGGCAGCGTCACCGGCAGTTGATCGTCCGGCACCGGCACCGAGCCGCAACTGTCGCAATGGATGATGGGTATCGGGCAGCCCCAGTAGCGCTGGCGCGAGATGCCCCAGTCGCGCAGACGCCATTGCACATTCTTTTCGCCCAGTCCTTTGGCGGCGAGGTCGGCAGCGATGGCGTTCACAGCTTCGTCATAATTGAGGCCGTCGTATTTGCCGGAGTTCACGCAGACACCATGTCCCTTGTCGGCATACCACTCCTGCCAGCCGGCATCGCTAAAACTTTGCTGTTTTACGGCAATGGATTGCTTGATTGGTAACTTGTACTTTTTGGCAAAACCGAAGTCGCGCTCGTCATGTGCGGGTACCGCCATCACTGCGCCCTCGCCATAGCTCATCAGCACATAGTTGCCTACCCAAACCGGCACCTGCTCGCCAGTCAACGGATGTGTGACCTTGAGGCCGGTGTCCATCCCTTCCTTTTCCATCGTCGCCATGTCGGCTTCCATCACCGAGCCGTGCTTGCATTTATCTATGAAGGCGGCCAGTGGGGGATTGTTCTCGGCGGCATGCGCGGCCAGCGGATGCTCGGCGGCCACGGCGCAGAAGGTTACGCCCATGATGGTGTCGGCACGGGTAGTGAACACCCACAGCTTGCCGTCATTGATGGCCGCGCCCGATGCATC
>JGI20214J51088_10002661_pt1 | contig 11852 bp, 7 predicted proteins | sample WetSurMetagenome_FD_51088 | JGI IMG/M metagenome (IMG submission 51088)
GGGGACGTGTGTGATGCAACAGGTGACGGAGCAGGCGGGGTCGCGTGTGACGAAGCAGGTGACAGCGCCTGCGGCGAAGCATGAGGCGCCCGAGAGGCGCCGGGGCCGGTTAGGTTGCTCTGGTCAACGGGGTGTTTTTTTTTTAGGTCCTCGAGTCCTTCGATCAGACCGGCGAGATCCACAGCACGCGCCATCGTGACAAGTTGCACAATATCCGCTTCAAGCCGGAACCGTGCCTGGGCGGTGCGGGAGAGGCTCATCTCGGTCGTCGCCACATGCCGCTGGGCACGCAACAGATCACCGACGGAAAACTGTGCCGCAACTTCCTCGTACCGCTTGCGCATCACATCCGAGGCATCAATCAGATCGCTTTTGCCCGTGACCTTGGCCACGAGCAGGTTCCTGAAATGTTCGATCAATCCGACAAGAAATTCGCGGAGGTCGTATCCATGGCTCATCAGATCTTCGACGAGGGCCAGCCCCCCCGCAGGGTCTTGCGACTTCATCAGCGACGTGACGCGGAAAAAATAGTCCTGTGTGACGATGTTCAGGGCTTCGACCATGGCTGCATAGGTGACCGTGCGACCGCAGAGGGCGATGACCTGGTCAAACAGGCTTTGCGCATCGCGCAGGGAACCATCCGCACGGCGTGCGATCAGCAGCAACACCTCATCCTCCACGGCAAGGCCTTCCTGTTGCGCGATGCCCGCGAGGTTCGTGCGGATTTCACTCGCAGGTATGCGGCGGAAGTCGAAGCGCTGACAGCGGGAGAGAATTGTCGCCGGGACTTTGTGCAGTTCGGTNGTGGCAAAGACGAACAGGATGTGGGGCGGAGGTTCTTCGAGTGTTTTCAGGAGGGCATTGAACGCCTCCTTCGTGAGCATGTGTACTTCGTCGATGATGTATACTTTGTACCGCCCCTTGACCGGTGCATACCGCACGGATTCCCGGAGATTGCGGATGTCCTCCACGCTGCGGTTTGATGCCCCGTCGATTTCCTGCACATCGAACGAACGGCCCTCTGTGATTTCCGTGCATATCTCACAGGTATTGTCGGGGTTCTGGTCAACGGGAGAGAGGCAGTTGACGGCCTTGGCCAGCAGGCGNGCAGTAGTGGTCTTGCCGACGCCGCGGGGGCCGCTGAAGATGTAGGCATGGGCAATCCGCCCCGANGAAAGGGCATTCCTCAGTGTCACGGTGACGTGGCGTTGTCCGGCCACATCTTCGAACTTCATCGGACGCCATTTACGCGCCGTGACGATGAATTCACTCATGGGGGTGTGAATCCGTTAGGACGTTGCTTTGCGTTTCTTTGCCGCACGGCCAAACACNTGCGGGAGGGCTTCTTCAATGCGGCTGATGGGAACAAGCTTCAGCCCTTCTTTTACCCGAGCCGGGATTTCCTGCAGGTCTTTCACATTCTCCTGTGGAATCAGCACCGTACTGATACCGCTGCGTTGAGCCGCAAGGAGTTTTTCGTTCAGTCCGCCGATACCCAGCACCTCTCCGCGCAGGGTAATCTCGCCGGTCATTGCCACATCCGAGCGCGCCGACCGTCCGCTGATCGCCGAGTACATGGCAAGCGTCATTGTAATGCCGGCCGAGGGTCCGTCTTTGGGAATTGCACCTTCGGGCAGATGCACGTGAATTTCCTTCCCCTTGAAAAACGTCTCCGGGAGCCCCAGCTGCTTTGCGTGTGAGCGCAGGTAGCTCAGTGCCGCCTGGGCTGATTCCTTCATGACGTCGCCCAGTTGTCCGGTCAGCGTCAGTTTTTCTGCGCCGCGCATCACGCTGACNTCGACGTGGAGAATGTCGCCGCCAACGCTGGTCCATGCCAGACCGGTGACCGATCCCACCCGATGCTCTTCGGTTCTCTGCCTGTTCCGGAAACGGGGGACTCCAAGGTATTTTTCCACCCGCTCCGCATCGACGGTGAACTCGCTCTTGCTCCGTTTCCCTTTTTTCTTTCCTGCGGCAACGATATCTTTTGCCACTTTCCTGCACAGTGACGCGATTTCCCGTTCGAGATTGCGGACACCGGCTTCACGGGTGTACTCCGTGATGACCTTGGTAATCGCCCCGTCCGTGAACACGACGTTGCGATCCTTCAGTCCATGCTCGCCAAGCTGCTTCGGGATGATATGGCGCCGGGCGATTTCCAGCTTGTCGTGCTGCAGATATCCGGGAAGCTCTATGATCTCCATGCGGTCCTGCAACGGCAACGGAATGGCATAGCGTATATTCGCCGTTGTTATGAACATCACATGCGACAGGTCGTAATCGACATCCAGATAGTGATCGTTGAAGGCGACGTTTTGTTCAGGGTCAAGGACTTCCAGCATTGCCGCGGAGGGGTCGCCGCGGAAATCCATGCTCATTTTGTCGACCTCATCGAGCAGCATCAACGGATTGATGACACCGGAGCGCCGCATCGATTGCAGGATCTTGCCCGGCATTGATCCGATATAGGTGCGGCGGTGACCGCGAATCTCCGCTTCGTCGCGCACTCCGCCGAGGGAAATCCTCACCAAGGTTCTGCCCAGCGCACGTGCGATGGATTTTGCCAGGGATGTCTTGCCGACGCCCGGGGGGCCCACAAAACAGAGAATTTGTCCCTTCATCTCACGCACAAGATTCAGCACCGCAATATGCTCGAGAATGCGCTCCTTCGGCTTCTCCAGTCCGAAGTGATCCTCATCCAGAATCGTCTTGACATGTTCGACGTCGAGGTTGTCCTTGGTCTTCTTATGCCATGGGACGCTGATCATCCAATCGAGATAGCTCCGGATAACCGTCGATTCAGGCGACATGGCGGGCGTTTTCTTGAGCTTGGCGTACTCCTCCATCGCCTTCTCTTCAACCGCCTTGGGCATCCGGGCTTTCTTCAGATCTTCCTTCAACTTCACCAGTTCGGGCGACGTTTCTTCATCCCCGAGTTCATCCTGCAGGATTCTGATCTGTTCCTGGATGAAGAACTTGCGCTGGGACTTGGCGATGTTGTCGTGGACCTTGGTATCGATCTCTTTTTCGATCTTCAGAACGTCGTTTTCGGAGTTCAGGATCCGAATGAGCTCATGGAGCTGTTCGCGTATCGATGAGAGCTGGAGAATCCGTTGTTTCACTTCCACCGATTGCAGGATGTTGGCGGCGATGTAGTACATCCGGCGGAGCGGCTCCCGCGTGTTCTCAAAGGCCACCAGCACTTCGCTGGGAACATTGCGATTGAGATGAACGTACTCGGCGAAGAGCGTGGCGGTGTGCCGCAGCAACGCATCAAGCTCCGAATCCACAACCACAGGCACCGCTGCCAGCACGACATCGGCTTCGAGGTACCGGGGATTGGCGGCAAACTGCTCCACCTTCGCCTGCACGACACCGTCGACCAGAATCTTCATCAACCCGTTGGGCAGTTTCAGAATCTGGATGATCTTGGCCACCGTGCCTTCATGGTAGATTTCTTCAATGCCGGGGTCTTCGGTGATGGAGCTCTTCTGCGCAACGAGGAAAATGTACTTGTCCCGTTCGAGGGCTTCATTCACGGCACGCAGGGACGATTCGCGCCCGACGAGCACGGGAAAGATCATATAGGGATAGATGACCACGTCGCGCAGGGGAAGCACAGGCAGACGGGTGGGGGGGGTCTCCGACGGACCGGAGGGGACAGCAGTATGTTCGTGTTTTTCTGATGTCATGGGATTGAGTGTGACAGATAGAGAAATATAAGGTACCACAAAGGGGGGCGTTTGTCAAGAAATGCAGAAACCTGACGGGGTGCCAGAGGTGCAGATGAAAAGCTCTACCGCAGACGCACTGAGACACAGAGAGAATATGGTGATACTTCTTTGTACGTGTGTAAGACCGCGCTCCTAGTCTTTGGGTACGTAGCCCCGTTCCTTCGCGTAGTTGATCAACTCCGCGCGGAGAAGGCTCCTGCCCCGATGCAGGCGCGAACGCACCGTCCCCAACGGCACTGCAAGAAATTCCGCAATCTCTTCGTACGTCAACCCTTCAATATCGCACAGAATTACCACCGTCCGGAAATCCTCCGGGAGATGCGCAATCGCCGTCGCGACATCATCGTCGAGAAGTCGTCCGAACATCGACTCCTGCGAGTCGCCGGAGTCTGCAGTGGTGTCACGGATGGTGTTGTAGAAGTTCTGCACTTCTTCGTAGTCGACCGTATCGGGCTCTTTGGACTCACGCCGATAGCGGTTGATGTACGAATTCTTCATGATGCGGAAGAGCCACGCACGGATGTTCGTACCTTTCTCGTACTTTTCCCAGAATCGGAATGCCTTGAGGAAGGTTTCCTGCACCAGGTCGTCCGCGTCTGCGGCATTGTTTGTCATTCGGAGGGCGTAGTTGTAGAGAAGGTCGGCGTGGGGGAGTGCTTCGACCTCAAATTCACTCTGCTTTGCGGTCTTGCCTGTAGCCTTCATAACATCCGGGCTGAATGAAAGGAACAAAACATCATAACATCAATAATACGGGATACTTGAAGAAGTGTCAAGGGCGCGGTCCTGACGAGGCCGAATAGATCTGCAGGAGATCGTAAATCACCTGGCGTTGGACGGTACTTTCAATGTTCGCCAGTTCCTGTGGAAGAACGCGGTTGCGCAGGGTATGCACTTCCAGTCCGCCGTACATCCGGAGATCCCCGATTTCCTTGATCGTTGCACGATCACTGTACCGCTCAAGCGACACACCGAGGTCGACAGGAGCTGTCCAACCGCCGGGGTGGCGCAGTTCCAACCCCCTGATGAGCACATCGAACATCCGCTTGCCGTTGAAGGGAAGAGTGGTATAGAGATCCAGATCGGCATCGGCATACGACCCCGCAGCAATACTCCAGAGACCCGAGAGCATTCCCACGACATTCAGCTTGCGAATCATGGCTTTGTCAGGATCCTGCGGCCAGTGGCCCGATTCTATAAGCAACGTGCTGGTTCCGAGTGACTGAAAAAGATCTCCGAATGCCCGCGGTTCGTACGTATCATCGTATCTGGCAATGTGTCCGTCGACAAAGGGCTGGAGCGCCTGTGTAACGAGTGCCCCAATGCGCATGGCGCGAAGACGTGCGGGCGGAACCGATCGTTGCTCGTCAAGAGGGGGCGCCAGCAGCGCGAGAGCCGCTGCGTGCGGCGTATCCCCGACGGATCGCAACTCCTGATCATGAAGATTAAAGCCGAACTCCGGTGCAATCTTCCGGTGGATATCGCGCAGCATGCGGGCTTCCGGCGACACTGCAGCACGGGCATCCCGGTTGATATCGATGCCCACGGCGTTGTGACGTTTGCGGCGTTCGGCGCCATCCGGATTGACCATGGGAATGCAGTAAATCGTCAGTGCTTTGAGCATCTTCGCCACCCACGGGGGACGGTGGCTGCCGATGAAGAAGTGGAACATGTCCAGGAGGCCGAGCGTCGCAGTGGATTCATCCCCATGCATTTGCGACCAGAGCAGGATTTTCTGCGGACCTGTACCTGCAGTGACCAGATTGATGCTGCGTNCCTCAATCGATCGGCCGATCTCCCGGAGACNGAGGAGGCCGTTGCCGCTTTTCACAAGGCGGTCGAGTTCACGGCAGAGCTGTGCGTGCACACACGAGGCCGGTGAGAGATGGTCCAACCGGAATCCGGCATAGCTTTGGAAAAGCGAACGGGCGACCGATGAGACTGTGTGCATAGTATGCTGCGATGTCGAGATTGAGGGAACTGCAGATGGCACCTGCGACCCTCTTCCCTGTGATGTGAGCCTTACGACCGTGAAGTGCGTGAACCGCGATCCGGTTTCGCGTCTGTGGATTCATGAAACCATTGAAGCGAGTGTCTCAATACCGGCGTCAACATAACTCCTGCCAGTACAAGGAAGACGACTCCGGCAAACAACGCATATCCTCCGACAAGGAGTTTGCCTGCCGTCGTGCCTACCGGATCCACCGGGCCCATACCTCCGAGCAGCATTGCCGCATTCAAAAAGGCGTCAGGCCAACTCAAGCCTACTACCCAGTGATAGATAGACATACCAACAGCCAGCGTGAAGACCGCCAGCGGAAGCAGTGCTGTGCCATGTTCCACCATGTGCCTGGCAAGATGCCACGAATGACGACGCGTCAGGCGTTCCCCGGTATTCATTCTGCCTCCTTATCCACCCCGTTGGTAGCGGAATCCCCTGGACAGCACTCCCAATACACTTTCCCCCGTACTATTTCTGAAGAGCGTCAAAGTATTTGCGGATCAAGTCTTCATAGTCTTTGTTGTACCCCTCTTCCAGCGCGCGCAAGAGGTCGCGTTGAAGCTTGCTCCGGCCTTCCTGAGTCGACAGGTCCAGTTCACCGGGACCCCGCCGGGCAACATTTGATCCCGATTCTGATTTGCGCCGTTTTTCGTAATCCCGTTCGCGCATCGAACGCTGGGCATCCAGCATCCGCGAAAGAATGCGTTCCTGTTTGTGAAGCGTTTCCGGGTTCACGTTGCCCTGCGCAAGATCCGTTTGCACTTCCCGCATATCCTGCGCAACGCGGTTGAGATCTCCGAGAAGCTTGCTCATGTCGCCGGTGCGATTCGCTTCGCGGGACAGTTCTTCGAGGGACTTCCGCACCATTCCCTGTTCGCCGGCAAGTCTCGCCATTTCCGCCGCCTGCTGCGGAGTCAGCCCCTGTGTTGCATCGTTGATCCCCTGTTGCATTCCCGAGAGGCGCTGGAGCTGCTGCATGAACCCGGCCATCCCCATGCCCTGTCCGCCNCCCTGCATCAACCCCTGCATTGCCTGCTGGAGCTGCTGGGCCGTCTGATTCAGAGACCCCATGGCGGCTCCTTGTTGCTGGGCGGCTTGCGCTCCGTTCCGCTGTTCGAGCGATTCAAGCGCCTGAGTCATACTCCGCATTGCTTCACCGATGGTCTTCCCCATCTCGGGGGTGATGCTGAATGTTTTTTGGGAAAGCCCGCCGAGACGCCCGGTGACATTCCCGAGATCACGCAGCGCATCCATTTGTTGCTGGGCATTGTCACGGAATTGTTGTGAAGACGGGTCGAGTCCCCGCGATTCATTCTTGAGCCCTTCCTCGCGCTTGGAGAGTTCAAGCAGATCCCGCGTCGCGCGCTGCATCTCCCGAACAACCTGCTTCTGCTGGTTCTGCATCATCGTCTGCTTCATCTGCTGCAGACCCTGCTTGAGCGAGCTCAGGGCCTTCAACGATTTCTGCTGGTGTTGCAGCGCCTGTTGAAACTCGCCTTGCTGGATCTGTTCCGTACTCGCCTGCATCGCAGAGTCCAGTTCGCTCTTCTCAAGCGATGACTGCAGCTCCTGCATCTGTTTCACGGGCATCTCCGCCGGAAACTCCTCCATCTTCTTCTCCAGCGCCGCCAGTTCCCGCTCCAGGGTCTTCGCCTGATCGCGCAAATCCTGCTGTGCCCGCGCAGCTTCTTCGGCGCCGGTTTTGTCCGCCGGCGGATGCTGCTCCAGGTTTTTCCGCAAGTCCTCCTGAGCTCTTTCCATCGCTTCAGATCGCTTCAGCATTTCATCCACTTTCTGTTCGACCTGAATCCGTTTCAGGAGGTTTAATGTGCGTTCAATGCTTTTGCGGAATTGTTCCTCAGAAAACTGAAACTGTTGAAGGGCCTGCTTGAGCGCCTGGGGATTCATCTGTTGCATGCTTTGCTGCAGCTGCTTCAAGGCTTCCGCAAATTCCGGGGAAGAGATCTGCTCCATGAGCTGCTGGAGCTCCTGGTACTTCTGCACCGTCTCGGGCGAGAGGATATTCTTCTTCTGCATCTCCTCGGCCATCTTTTCGACGGCGCGCTGGACGTCGTCAACCTTCTTCCGGATTTCCTCGTAGCGCTTTGCCAGCTCCTCCGCCTTCTTCTGCTCGTTCCAGTTGAGCTTCTGCTGCTCCTTCTTCATCTGCCGCGCAAGTTCATCCAGATCCTTGCGGGCATCCTCTGCCTGCTTCAAGGTCTTTTCGAGATCGCGCTCGGAGGCCTCGTGCCCCTTGTCCGCTTCCGCAAAGACCTCGTCAAGCGAGGGAAGCCGGAGAGTGAATGTCTCGCTGAGGGCACGCTTTGGACCCGACACTGCATCATTGTCGTATACCTCCGCGTGGTACTCCACGACATCCTCGGGGGACAGCCGTAACGTCGAGAGGTCCCAGACAAACGGAAGAAGCCATTCGGTTCCGGATGAGCGGGAAAGGGGAATCTCTACATTCGTGAAGTCGCGTGCAGGCTGTTCGTACCGCGAATGAATAAGCTTGTGCGCGAGTCGAAGCCGCGAGATCCCATAGTCGTCGGTGACGCGAAACACCATTGGGAGGTGTTCGTCCCCTGCGACATTCAGGTTCGTGCCAGGGGAAACAATCGTGACGGTCGGGGGCGCGTCGGGGATGACGCGTATCGTGTAGTCTATCGGATCGGCGTTGTGCAGACCCTCGCTGTCCACAATGTCGAGATGATATGTCCGGTCGTTGCGTAACGGGAGTGTGCCTGCAACGGAGGCCCCCGTCGCCACGAGAGCCATGTGCGTACTGTCACTGAAGCGCATCGTCGCGTTCGTCAGGGCTTTGTTCGATCGCAGTGACAGCTGCAGGAGAGTGCCCGCCGGCGCCGTGACGTCGCCGATATTCTCATCCAGATCCTTGGGTGGAAGTCCTGTGTGGCGCGGATAGGTCAGATGGAGTTGGAGCGCTACAATGGATGGCCGATCAAGCACCCGGAGGAGATAGTCTTCGGTCTCGACTTCACCCGAACGAATGCGATACGAGGTCGACAATCGCATCCCCTCCAGGCGATACCTGTATGTCCCGTCGGGCTGGAGGGACAGGGGATACGTGTCAGTTGTCACCTGGCCATCGGGACGCATCAGANCCTCAACCGGTTCGCGCGTCACGCCGTGGACACGNACGACGACATCGACCGATTCCCCCTTCACAACGTCCCGGTTTCCCGGTTCGACCTGAAGAGAGAATGCCGCCGGAGGAGAGAATGGTTGCCGGAAATGCATGAGTCGATGCGCGGCCCCTCCAAGATCCCGCGGCAGGAGGATGGCCAGCAGACCGGCAAGGACGACACCTGCAAGGAGAAAACTCCTGGAGGAGCGCAACGGACCGCGATCAATGATCGACGTAAAATCAACCGAAGCCACTTCGCGCCGCGTGTCCTCAAGCGCCGCATCAAGAAGCTCGTCGGAGTAGTAGGCGGATGCGGCGTCTCGTTGTTGCGCAAGTTGGACGACATTCAACAACCGATCGTGGACTTCCGGGTAGGCCCGGCCTACACGGCCGGCAGTCTCGAGGTCTGTTTCAGCACGGAGAATGCCGAGGCGGCGGGCAAACGGTATCCCGGCCATCCAGAGAATGACACCGAGTGCAGCGCCGCTGCCGACCACCACGATCACCGTCCGCCATGTGACGCTAAGCCAGTACAGGGCTTCGATGCCCAGCACCACCAATCCGGCCGCAATAAGGAGTGCGAGTGCGAGCAACAACCCGCTCAACGCCCGTGTGCCGTTGTCACGGCGGCGGGCATAGTCAAGTCGGGAGAGAATGTCGTTGATCACTATGGACATGGGGTGTCTTGCCGCCTCAATGGGTCAACGCCCAGAGGATAATATTTGTCCCGAACCGAAGTGCTTCATCCCTTTTTTCGGGCGGATCGCCATGGACCTCGGGATCTGTCCATCCGTCTGAGGGGTTGCTTTCATACGTGTAGTACGCAACCAGACGCCCGTTGTGAAACAGACCGTATCCCTGAGGCGGCTTTTCGTCGTGTTTGTGCGTCTTTGGCGGACCAAGGGGAAAGGAAAACGGTGTGTGGTAGAGTCCATGGGAGAACGGCAGTTCCACGAGATCCTTTTCGGGAAAGACCCGCTTCATCTCACGCCGGAAGGATTTATCCATACCATAGTCATCGTCGGCGTACAGAAACCCGCCGTTTTGAAGATAGGTTCGGAGATTCTGGAGATCCTTTTCGGCAAAGGCAATATTGCCGTGGCCGGTCATGAAGAGAATTGGAAAGGAGAAAATCTGTTCGCTTCCGATGTCCACAGCGGTGTAGGTCGGATCGACATCAATACCCGCGTACTGGCGGACGAATGTCAGGAGGTTTACTTCGGCAGAGGGGTCGTTGTACCAATCGCCTCCCCCCGCGTATTTTACCCGTCCGATGCGGACGGCACTGGCCAATGTCCCCGTTTGCGACTGTGCAGCTTCGGCAACAAAGAGCAGAATGATGAGGAAAAAGGAGCGAATCATGAAAGAAAAGTAGAAAAGTCGGGAGGAAGAAGCAAACACCGAGACACGAAGGGGCTGCGCCCCTTCGTGTCTCGCCAATGACAGGCCCCCCCCAACACTCCCTAGTCCATCACCTTGCGCAAGAACGCAGGTTTTTCCCGGTCACTCTTGTCGATCTTCTCTTTCGCCGGCTCCGCCTCGGTGTGGCTCGAAGGAATGTTCAATTCAATGCCGCGCCGTTTATAGGCGGGGACATCCAGGAGCTGAAGGTCATCCGCTCCCGTCGGGATCCGTTCAATCGGCCGCACAGGCTTCTGGGCGAGAGGACGCGACACGGTTGGCTGTGCTGCCCGTTGGTTGAATCCGGTGGCGATCACGGTCACGATGATTTCATCGGTGAGGTTCTCGTCAATCACCGCACCAAGAATCACGTTTGCTTCATCGCCGGCCGCGCCATGGATGATCTCTGTGGCTTCGTCGACTTCGAAGAGCGACATCGACGGTCCGCCGGTGATATTGACAAGCACTCCCCGGGCGCCGCTGATGGAGACATCATCCAGCAACGGGCTTGAGATCGCCATGTGGGCGGCTTCGACAGCACGGTTTTCACCGGTTGCCTCTCCCGTACCCATAACGGCATCGCCCATTTCCCTCATAATGGTCCGGACATCGGCGAAGTCCACATTGATCAATCCGGGCACGGTAATGAGCTCCGAGATCCCGCGCGTGGCGCCATACAGGACGCTGTTCGCAATATCAAAGGCTTCGGTCAGCGGCGTGCGCCGTTCAACGATCGTGAGCAGTTTCTGGTTCGGAATGACGATCAGGGTATCCACCTGCTTGCGCAGTTCTTCAATGCCCTGGTCGGCCTGCCCGGTGCGTTTCTTGCCTTCACACTGGAAGGGGCGGGTCACGATGCCCACAACCAGCGCGCCCAGGCTTTTCGCGATATTGCCGACGAGTGGAGCGCCGCCGGTGCCCGTGCCGCCGCCCATGCCTGCAGTAACAAACACCATGTCACTGCCACCCAACGCGCGGGCGATCTCTTCCCGGTCTTCCTCCACAGCACGGTAGCCGATCGTGGGATCCGCTCCCGCACCCAGACCGCGGGTCAGATTCTTGCCGATCTGAATCTTGTTGGATGCCTGATTCCGTTGCAGGGCCTGCACGTCGGTATTGACGGCAAAGAAATCCACGCCGTGCAGCCCTTTTTTGATCATGCTGTTGACAGCGTTGCCGCCGCCGCCGCCAACGCCGACGACACGGATCTTTGCTCCACGATCGAATCCATTGTCCAGTTCGATCACAGGTTGTTCCTCCTTTGGGTTAGGGGTTGCTCACAATGGTTACAGGGCATCAAAGAACTCGCGCACTTTGCGCGCAATGTTGCCCAGGGTATTTTCCTTTTTGGTTCGCGTCGATCCGGAAGACGCAGCGGACGGACGGTGTTTCAAACCATGGTAGATCAGGCCCACTGCCGTAGCATAGGCGGGGTTCTCAATTTCGCGCACGAGTCCGCCCGAGAAGCCGCTGGGAATACCGATTTTCACAGGCATACCCAGCACCATATGCGCAAGCTCGCCCGTCCCTTTGATGAGCGCGCCGCCGCCGGTCAGCACAACTCCAC
>JGI20214J51088_10002662_pt1 | contig 11851 bp, 11 predicted proteins | sample WetSurMetagenome_FD_51088 | JGI IMG/M metagenome (IMG submission 51088)
GCCCTCAGGGAGAGGGAAGCGGGAAGAACAGCGCGGAAAAGATGAGTTTGTTGTTTCCAATTCCCGTCAATATAGTGTAAATAAGAAGGCGTGGTCAACTGGGCAATTTGGAGCGCTGGAGCAGTCAAGTCATCGGATGAAGACAAATCAGCGCTCCAATCCAATACCGTGCTGGGCCAGCACGCCGGTTCTGAGAGTTGGGGTGAGTTGCTGAATCGGTGAATTCACGCGGGGGTCACTTTGAAAAGCAGAAGGGTGTATGCTCCTTGTTGCTGCCATGTCCCCAGGAAATCCTGGGTGTGGTTCGTGTGGCTAATCTTGGTTTTGGTCGCCGCCGCATGTGCGGGTTCAAAAGGCACCGGGCTTTACGAGTCGCTGTCTTACGGAGAAAAGAAAAAGGTCCTTGAGGAGTTAAAGAAAAACTGGCAAGACTACAACGTCTATTGTGATGGTCCGGTCTCGGCGCCCGGTGCGTTGATCTTCGATCCGAAGAATGACGGCAGAAACCTCATTGGATACCGATACACCAAACTGTCGAAAGAGGAGAGCGTGAGGGAAGCGATTGTCTGGGTTGAATTCCAACACGACTTCAATCCTTTCCTTTACAGGATTTTTGACGAGGAAAAGAATTTTTACGGGTATGTGCTCCTCGCTAAAGACCTCCCTGCCCCCAGGCGCGTGGATCAGAACACGCTCGAGGTGCCTACATTCGTGTCCGGCTTTCATGTGCCTTAAGACCATCAGAAGCCTCCGGAGGGTTCCCGAAACCGATCATCCTGTGCAGTCTTCTGCGGTTCTCAAGAAAATCGTGGACACTCAAAATCGCATTGGAGTGTCCTTGTGGAAGGAGTTCAGCGCTGCCTATGAGAGTGCCCTCAACTCGCCGCACCGGTCATAAGAAAGGAAATTCCTGATCTATGGCTTTTGTTTCCTCCTACCAGCTGAGTGTTGATGAACGAGAACTTGCATGGTGGTTCGTATTCTCCGGAAACAAGCTTCTTGTTGAGAGGACGGACCAGGGGGTGCGCATTCCTCTGCNGAATGACCTGGGCACACTCCCCCTGCGTGCTTTGCGAAAGCAATATCTCGGGAGCATGAACGGCCATCCATGCCTCTGCGCAGAGTGTGAAGGGGACGTTCGGATTCCCGCGCAAATGGAACTCCAGGGTCTGCGCAAGCTTTATGGAGCCCTTGATGAAGAGATGTTCTGGGTTGCGGGCCGGGCCTTTCAAATCATGGACTGGGGTCGGACGCATCAGTATTGCGGCAGGTGTGGATCTCCGACAGAAAACAAGGCTGACGAACGGGCCAAGGTGTGCCCGAGCTGCGGGACCGTCAGCTTTCCCCGGATGTCTCCGGCCATTATCGTCGCGGTGGTTCGGGACAAGTCGATTCTCTTGGCCCATGCCGCACGGTTCCCGGGTTCCATGTACAGCGTGCTTGCAGGGTTTGTGGAACCAGGGGAATCCCTGGAGGATTGCGTCCGGCGGGAGGTCAANGAGGAAGCAGGAGTCGAGCTCAAGAATATTCGCTACTTTGGAAGCCAGCCCTGGCCTTTCCCGAACTCTCTCATGGTCGGGTTCACGGCAGAATATGCCGGCGGTGAAGTCACGACGGATATGAAGGAAATTGTCGATGCGCGATGGTTCACGGCCGACCATCTCCCCACCATCCCCGATAAAATCAGCATTGCGCGTAAGCTGATCGACTGGTTCGTTGAGAATTACGGTTAGAGTCCCCTCCCGGCTCCCTTGACCTTTCAGGCCTTTCTGCAGTATAATAGCATAAAAACAAGCAGTTCTCCTTCAAGGTGACCCGGAGGGCTTGGAGTCTTAGACCAATAACTTCTTCGCAAGGTGCGTAGAAGTCTTAGAGCCCACACCCCCCGTCCTGGGCTCAAACAGACTTTGGCTGCGGCCGTAGGCCTGCATTAGGCTTATGGGTTGCGATTTTTCGGGAGAGTCGGAAAATGAAGTGCCCCGAATGCCAGTTTGAGAACAAACCGGACGCGGAACTGTGCACCCATTGCGGCGTCCGGCTTGGTCCCCTTCCCCCCACCCCATCCTCATCGAATCGCTTTGAGGAAGTGGTGGCGCACGGTCCTGGAGAGCCTTCGCCTTTGTACCTCCCTTTGCAGATTGAGACGCAGATAAGCCCGCGCACCAGAATCTTTATTTTTTCCGCAGTATTCTACGCGCTTCTGCTTTCCTACGTCTGCGCAGCTCTGGTCTCGCCATCTAACCCCTACGCGCAGCTGGCTGCCGTGTTTCAGGGTTTCTGGGCTAATTTCCTGCTCCTCGTGCTTTTTCTTGTCGCTGCGACTGTTTGCCTCTACTCGGCGACCTGCTTNTGCTGCAAAAGAATGCTGAGAACCCCATGGGGAAAGCCAAAGCTCGGGAAACTTCTTGTCCGGGAGGGCTTTGTCAGCAAGGAGGAACTCGATGAGGCCTTAGAGGAGCAAAAGCTTCGAATTGGGGAAATTCTTGTTCTGAGCGGACGCCTGACCTTGCAACAGCTCGACGAGTCGCTGGAGCGTCAGAAGCAGGTTTCCAGGAAGCTCGGCGAGGTGTTGATTGAACTGGGGTTCTCCACTCAGAAGGATGTTGACTGGGCTCTTCACATGATGGAAAGAAGATTAGGAGAGATACTGCGGGAAAGGGGCCTTCTCAAAGAAGAAGACATCGAGTGGCTGCTGGGCCAGCAGGAGTTTGGCCGGCGCTGTGTTTGAACCCCGAGACAGGCACAGAGGAAAAAAGGGACAAAGACACAGAGGGCCACCAAGACAAAGAGAATTAGTTGATTGCGTTTTCTGCTTTGTGCCTTTGTGCCTCTGTCACTCTGTGCCTTGATCTGGCGGCTTCAGCCGACAGCTTTTGACTTACCACGACGGGAACTTGCGCCAGAAGTCCTTGTCGTCCTTTTGCCACTCGCGGCCGAATTTCTTCTCATAATAAGCCCCAAGACGATCCAGCCAGCGCCACCAGCTGCTTTCCCCTTTGCTTTCGGCTTCCAGGATGTCCGTGAGAAAGGTGTCGATCTTGGCCATCTCATCCTTGGGGACGTAGAAGGCCGCGCCTCCCTTGAAGGACTTGATTGTGCTTTCAACGCTCAGAGCGTGGGCCGTCAGCATGACGGCAATGATTTTTTTCTTTTTCGCAATCTCCAAGAGCTTGTATCCGTCAACCCCCATGATGTCGAGGATCGCAATGTCAAAGGATTGGCTGCCCATCAGCTTCTTGGCCTGATCCGCAGTGGAAGCCTTCACGACCACGCACATGGGGAGCAAGGCTTCTAGGGTTTCCAGAATATCCGGTTCGTCGTCTACGGCAAGAATTCGTTTGCCTTCCAGCAGGCTCTTCTCAGTCATGGAACGGCCTCCTTAAGTTCACTCTCCGATAGGTTACTTTTAATACACTTTTCAGGGCGAATCAAGATCCCCCTTATTTTTTGTGCGCGCCTTTTCTATTTGCCCCGCGTACCAGTCCATCTGACGACAGATGCCTCGAATAATGCGAACGTCCCTGGCTCGAAGGGGAATCCTTGAAAGAAAGCGCCGGATGTTGAGCATCCAGTGTTCGGGATTCTGCGGGTCGATGAAGCCGATTCTCATGAGAACGGCCTTGAGGTGGTCGTACATTCCCTCCAGCTCGAACTTGTTCGCAAGACGCGGGAGCGCTTCCTCCGAAGGAAGACGGCTGGCAAGAAAAATATCGTAACAGAAGATCATCACGGCCTGAGCGAGATTCAGTGAAGCGAACTGAGCCGTGGGGATGGTCGCAATCGTGTGACAGGAACGCAGGTGCTCGTTGGAAAGTCCCCGATCTTCGGGCCCGAAGAGGATAGCCACATGGTTGTTTTGCGAAATAGGAACGAGTTCTTGAGCGAGGTCGCGGGGATTCGTGAGGGACGGGCGCTGTGAACCGATCCGGGCAGTGGTGCCGATCACATAGTGAAAGGGGGCAAGCGCTTCGTTCAAATCCTCGAAGATTTCCATCTCTTCCACAATGTCGATGGAAGTTCCTGTGGCCATCCTGAGGATCCGTGTCAGGTCGCAACGCTCGGGATTGACCAGGAGAAGGCGCCGGATTCCCATGTTGTTCATGGCCCTGGCCACGGCGCCTATGTTTTCAGGGATCTGCGGCTCTACAAGAACAATGGCCATATGGTTGAGGTTGAGGGTCGTCATCAAAAGACTATTAATACAAGACTATGGACTAGCAAAGGGAAAAACCCATGAAAATTCTTGACATGAGGTTTGTATTCTAATTATAACAATAGCACAAAATTTGGAATCAGTTTGTAAAAACGCGATTTTCCTTTTTGCATGTGAAGCTTCCTCCTCCCCATTCCCCTCTCCTCCAAATTGGGGGAGAGGGCGGGGTGAGGGGGTGAATGATAAACAACTAGATGCTGTTACATCAATCGAGGAGGGCAAGGGTTTGGTCAAAGCCATCTTAGGTTATGACATCATGCCGGGGATGAGCGTCCGGGATTACGAGAAATGGCTTAAGGAAGTGCACCTGCCTGATCTGTCCAAGATACCGGGTCTGAAGCGAGTGGTGCTCAACACCGTCAAGGGGCTCGTGAGGGGAGAAACCACCTTCTACCGGATTGCAGAACTCCATTACGAGAGCATGGAAGCTTTTGAAAAGGCAAAAGCATGGAGGGAGAAGAACCCGGTCTCCTCGGAAAGAAGCCCTGAAGGGAAGACGGATTTCAAGTTCTACGTGGTCTGCGAATCCGAGGAATTCGATTTCGGGAAAAGCTAGCCATGTCAATGGAGCGCCACAGAGGCACCGAGGGCACGGAGAAGGGTTTTCGTTTTCCGGGAGGTACCGAAAAGAATTCTCTGCTCCTGATGACAGCAGCAACGCGGACTAGGCGACTTCGAATCTTATGAGCGTTTAAACATGAAAACCATCTCAGAGAGATATGCTCATTTCATTGTCCACACGCAGTTCGAAGACCTGGGGGCGGAGGTGGTTCAGCAGGCGAAGAAGCTGATCCTCGATCTGGTGGGTGTTTCTCTGGCAGGCTATGCGACCATGGAGTTTCCGAAGATCGTGGTGAGTTACTTTGCGGATCTTGGAGGGAAACCGGAAGCAACCATTGTTCAAACCAAGAAGAAGTTCCCGGCGGTCAATGCGGCCTTTGCGAATGCGTCCTGCGCTCATGCCATCGACATGGACGACGGCCACCGGTTCGGCGCCCTCCATCCCGGCGTGGCGATCATTCCCGCGGCCCTTGCTGCGGCAGAGCTGGGAGGGGCGGACCCTAAGACCCTCTTGGCAGGCATTGTTGCCGGGTATGAGATCATGATCCGGCTCGGCGCAGCCATCAATCCCTCCAGCCTCAACCGGGGCTTTCACATCACGGGCATTACCGGTGTGTATGGTGCTGCCGCAGCCTGTGCGAAAGTCATGAATCTCAATCAGGAAGAGACAGCGGGCGCACTGGGCATGGCCGGGCTTCAGGCATCCGGTTTGATCCAGGTCAACCATGAAGCCGAAGGAGCCAAAGTCAAGCCCCTCAATCCCGCAAGGGCGGCTTCGAACGGACTTCTCTCCTGTATCCTGGCAAAAAAAGGAGCGCGGGGTCCCCTGCAGATCCTTGAAGGGGAAGACGGCTATCTCAAGGCCGTGAGCGACGAGGTCAAGCAGGACCTTCTGACCGAGGGGCTGGGCAAAGAGTTCGAGATCCTGAAGGTCTATGTGAAGCTCTACGCAGCATGCCGCCATGCCCATGCGCCCATTGACGCGGTTTTTGAAGCTCTGAAAGGCCAATCCATTGAGCCTGAAGAAATCACCAGGGTCTCCGTGGAAACCTATTCCGCTGCCGTGAGACTTGCGGGAATAAAGGAGGCGACCACGCCCTCGGCAGCCCGCTTCAGTATCCCATTTTCGGTGGCGATTGCGATTGCAAGAAAAGATGCAGGCCCCAAGCAGTATTGCGAAGAGGTGGTCAGAGATCCAAGCATCCAGGCGCTGGCTCGGAAGGTCGAGATGACGGTGAGCGGGAAGTGGGAAGCGGCCTATCCCCATAAGAGAGGCGCGACGGTAACGGTTCACACACGGAGCGGGAAAAAGTTCGGCTTTGAGGTGGAACTCGCCAAAGGGGAACCTGAGAACCCGGCAACCTGGGATGAGATGTACAGGAAATTCTTTTCCAATGCCACGCAGCTTCTGTCGGGAAAGGATGCCAAAGAATTAGCGGAACGTATCATGGCGATCGAGGAATCTTCTCTTGATGATGTGCTCAGACTGCTATAGGATACATGGCTTCCGANAAACAACTTTGATGGCTTCACAGAAAATCGTCAAAGACGGCATGCTGGCCCTTCGGCTTCGCTTGGAATAAACTCCAGCGGGGGGCTAGGTCTTTTGAAGGTATTTGAGATAACTGGATTCCGGCCTTCGCCGGAATGACACAAAAGCATACTTGCTGGCTTTTTGGGAAATAATTGAGGTTAGGGAATGGACAAGGGCGTGCGAAATATTGACGAACTCATTCGCTTTGTGGACAGTCCTCAAGAAGTTCCCTGGGATGTGGAGACCGATATCCTCATCATCGGCGGCGGCGGGTGCGGTCTTATCGCGGCGCTTTCAGCGGCTGAAAAGGGAGCCCACGTGTTCTTGGTGGAAAAGGAGAAAGCGGCAGGGGGCAACACGTCCTTGAGTCAGGCCATGGTCCCTGCTGCAGGGACTTCCTTCCAAAAGGAAGCGGGTATCGAAGATTCCAAAGAACTGATGGCCGAAGACATCCTCAAAAAGAACAAGCAGGGGAGCGCCCCGGGTCTGACTCGCCATGTTGCCGGCGAATCCTCCGGGCTTGTGGAATGGCTCGACAGGGCCATGGGGATCCGTCTGGATCTGGTCACGGACTTTATCTACCCCGGCCACTCCCGCCTCAGGATTCATGCCAACAAGACAAGAAAAGGCGCCCACCTGGTCAACGATCTGCTTCAAGCGGCAGGACGTTATGACCGCATCGATATCGCCTACAAGGCGCCGGCCAAGCGGTTGGTCGCGGACCGCAGGACCGGGGCTGTGCTGGGTGCCGAGGTGGCGATCGAGGGGGTGGGTCGAAACCTGGCAAAGGCGCGGAAAACCGTCCTCGCCCTCAACGGGTTCGGCGCCAACAGGGAGATGCTCGCCAAGTACATTCCAGAGATGAAAGAGGCCTACTACTTCGGCCACGAAGGCAACACGGGGGAGGGAATTCTCTGGGGTGAAGCGCTTGGCGCGGAACTGGAGAACATGGGCGCCTATCAGGCTCATGGCTCTGTGGCTCATCCTCACGGAACGCTCCTGACCTTTGCGACGATCAGCTTTGGCGGGTATCACGTGAATCTCAGCGGGAAACGGTTTGTGAACGAGTATCACGGTTACTCCGAGCATGCGCTCGATGTGCTCGCCCAGGAGCAAGGCGTGGCGATCTCGGTGTTTGATGAGCGGTGCTACCAGGCGGTCCTGGGCTTTGAAGACTTTCAACAGTGCATCCGGATGGGGGCGATCAAAAAGTTTGATCACATCAGGGATCTTGCAAAGGCTTTCCGGGTGCCGGAAGAGGAGATGGCAAAAACCCACGAGGCCTTTCAAAAGGCGGCGCTTGGCCAGTTGGCAGACCCGCTGGGCCGCACGGACTTCAACGGACCTTTGACGCCGCCCCTCTACGGGGTCAAAGTGACCGGTGCTCTTTTTCATACGCAGGGTGGGCTGAAGATCAACAAGGAAACGCAGGTGCTGAGGAAAGATGGATCGGTTATACCGAATCTTTATGCCGGGGGGGGAACCGCATCCGGCTTTTCAGGAAAGGCAGGCCCGGCCGGATACCTTTCCGCCAATGGGTTGCTCGCGGCGCTGGTCTTGGGTAAGATTGCAGGAGAAAAAGCAGCGGAAGCTGCTCTGGCACAAAAGTAAATGGTCCCATCACCTTAAAAGAAGAGGAGGACGCTATGAAACGAGAGAAGAAAGGCATGACACGCAGGGAATTCATGAAGAGCACTGCAGTGGCAGGCGTTGCAGCGGCTGCCGGCACAATCGGTTTTCCGAACGTGCTCAGAGGTGCGGATCCAAAAGAGATTCTGATAGGACACATTCACCCGCTGTCAGGGGCTCTTGGTTTTGACGGCCAGGAACTCAAGAAGGGGATGATGCTGGCTGTGAAAGAAATCAATGATGCGGGAGGCATCAAATCCCTGGACGGCGCCAAGTTGAAACTCCTGGATGCGGACAGCGAAGGAAAACCTGAACTCGCCGTATCTGCAGTGGAACGTTTCAGCCGGGAAGGAGTGGTGGCGGTGATGGGGGCGTACCAATCCGCAGTCACCTTGGTGGCGACCCAGCAGGCTGAAAAGCTTCAGGTCCCCTTTGTAGTCACCGTGGCGGTTGCCGATGAGGTCACGTCCAGGGGCTTCAAGTACACCTTCCGTGTTCAGCCAAGCGCTGAGCAGATGGCCTCTCAGACGGCGAAGTACGTCAGCGAAATTGCGAAGGCCACAGGGCAGACGGTGAAAACGATCGCCTACCTCCACGATGACACCGCCTTTGGCGCATCCCTCGCAGGCCACGTAAAGAAGTATGCGGCGAACTATGGTATGGAAGTGATTATCGATGTCCCCTATTCGCCCAGGGCGGCGGATGTGTCTACAGAGGTAGGAAAGATCAAAGCGGCTGGAGCGGATGTGGTCATGGATACCGGTTATTTCGGCGACGGCGTTCGTGTGCTCAAGACCATGCGAGATGTGAAGCTCAAGTCAAAAGGGATCATCGGATGCGGGAACGGTGCATTCAGCCATCCCAAGTTTGTCGAAGAGCTCGGCAATCTGACGGAAAACGTGATGGATGGGAACTATTGCGCCAATCCGAGAAGCCCTCTCACCAAGAAAGCGTTCGCAAACTACAAGGCTGCCTATGGCACGGATATGGGCCCCTCTACGGTTTTCTCCTATCAGCCTGTCTACGTCCTTGCAGACGCGCTGGAACGGGCTAAGTCAACGAACCGGGAGGCGGTGCGTGAAGCCTTGTCAAAGACGGACCTGAAAGATCACATCCTGCCCCAAGGAGCCATCGTGTTCGGTCCGGACGGCCAGAATAAGAACGCCCAGGCGGCCATGATGCAGATCCTCGGCGGAAAGATCGTGACAGTCTGGCCTGAGGCATACGCTGAAGCAAAGTTCGTTTTCCCACAACCGGCGTGATTTGAACAATCCCTGTAGCCCCCCTCCCTCTGTTTGAACTGCATTTTCCTCCCCCTCGATGGGGGAGGGCGAGGGTGGGGGTGCTACTGGCTTCTGTCTTCTGACTTCTGTCTGCCTGGTGTTTACTCATGACTTTTTCCTTTGTTGCCGGTTCCCTGCTCAACGGCCTGCTTGTGGGCGGGGTCTACAGCCTGATGGCCATCGGGCTGACGCTCATCTTCGGTGTCATGAAGGTAGTCAACTTTGCCCACGGATCCCTGATCATGCTGGGCATGTACACCTCCTACTGGGCGGTGATCCTGCTGCGCTTTGATCCATACCTCGCCATCCTGGTTTCCCTGGCTGTCCTCTTCATCGTCGGCGCCTGCTTTCAGAGATTTCTGATCAATCCCATCCTGAATGCACCTGAACACAACCAACTGCTCTTGACCCTCGGCGTCTCCCTTTTCATGGAGAATCTCGCGGTTTTTCTCTGGTCGCCGGATTACCGAGTTCTCAAGACCTCCTATGCGGAAGTGAACTTCTACATGGGGGACATATCGATCTCTTTGGTTCGCTTGCTGGCGTTTGTTTCAGCCATGATCCTCGCAGGAATTCTTTACCTGGTCCTGACGCGCACGGACCTCGGCAAAGCCATTCGTGCGGCAAGTGAAGAGCCGAGGGGGGCTCTGCTCATGGGGATCAATATTCGGCGGCTCTACATGATCACCTTTGGGATCGGCGCGGCGTGCGCCGGGGTTTCGGGGGCGGCCATCACGCCCTTTATCCCTGTCTACCCCTATGTGGGGTGGCTCTTTGTGATTACGGCATTTGTGGTGGTTGTGCTGGGCGGCATGGGCAACATCCTCGGCGCCTTTGTGGGCGGATTGATCATCGGGGTGGCGGACAGCGTGGGGGCCATGTTTCTTCCGGGTGCGATGAAATCCATCATTTCCTTCACTATCTTCATCATCATCCTTCTCTTCAAACCCGCAGGTCTTTTCGGGAGGAAAAATGGCTGAAACCAGAGGACACCTGAAAAGAAGACTGGGTCGTTCCACGTGGATTGCCGTGCTCTGTGTCCTCGCGGCGCTTCATGTTCTGCCATGGGTCTTTCCGAGTATCCTCCACATCATGATCATGATCTTCCTCTTTTCCCTCATGGGCCAGGGGTGGAACGTGCTTGGCGGGTATGCAGGCCAGTTCTCTTTCGGCCACTCGTTGTTCTTCGGTCTGGGGGCCTATGTTTCTTCTCTCCTTTTCGTTCGTCTTGGTTTGACTCCCTGGATCGGCATGTTTTTCTCATGCGGGGCAGGCATTCTTCTGGGCCTTTTCATCGGCTTCCTGAGTTTCCGCTATGGGCTCAAAGGCCCTTTCTTCGCCCTCATCATGCTGGCCTTTGCCGAAATCTTCCACATGACCGCCACGGGGTGGAGCGCGGTGGGCGGCGCGCTCGGTGTCTTGATCCCCCTGAAAGGAAATGCGCCCGGCCTGATGCAGTTCATGCGAAAGGAGCCTTTCTACTTTCTCACCCTCTGGATGATGGTGGGTTCTGTTTATCTGGTGTGGAGGTTGGAAGGGACGCGGCTGGGTCTCTACTTTCTTGCAGCGAGAGAGGATCATGATGCCGCCGAAGCCCTGGGCGTAAACACCTTCAGGGCGCAGATGAAGGCCATGGCCATCAGCGCAGGCATGACGGCGATCGGAGGGACTGTCTATGCCCAGTACCTTCTCTACATTGATCCGGATTCCACCTTCGGAACCGTCAACTCCGTTGAGATCATGCTCAGGCCCATCATCGGAGGCCCTGGCACCATTCTCGGTCCGCTCCTTGGCTCTGTCGTGCTCACGCCTCTCTCGGAGATCACACGGCTCGCGTTTCAGTCTTACAGCGGCGTCTATCTCATGATTTACGGCGTGATCCTTGTGGCCGTTATCATGTTTTTGCCTGACGGGCTCATCGGCTTTGCCAGAAGGGTCGTTGGGAAATTTCAGAAGGGGGCGGCTTAAAGGTGGAGGCCTTTCTGGAAGTCCAGTCGGTGTCCAAATCCTTTCGCGGGCTGAAAGCGATCTCCGAGGTTTCTTTCCGGATGAGGGAGAATGAGATCCTTGGGCTCATCGGCCCCAACGGCGCAGGGAAGACAACCCTGTTCAATCTGATCACCGGCTTTTTCCAGCCTGACGCGGGGAAAATGGGCTTTTTTGGGCAGAACATTGTGGGCCTGGCCCCCCACCTCATCTGCAAACTGGGAATCGCTAGGACCTTCCAGATTGTTAAACCCTTCAGCCATCTTTCCACCCTGGAAAATGTGGCCGTGGGGTGCTACAACCGCACACCCGCTGTTGAGGAGGTCGAAGAAAAAGCGTGGGGGATCCTCCAATTTGTAGGGCTTGAGAGCAAGGCCCTGCAGCTTGCAAGCAGCCTGACCACACCGGACAGGAAAAGGCTGGAAATGGCTCGCGCTCTGGGAACCCAGCCCAGGTTGTTGCTCCTCGACGAGGTCATGGCCGGCCTCAACCCGAAAGAACAGGGGGACATTGTGGCGCTCGTTCACAAAATCCGCGAGGCCGGCACTGCGATTCTTATTATCGAACATCACATGCGAGTGATCATGGGGGTCAGTGACCGCATTGTCGTCATCAATCACGGGGTCTGCATTGCAGACGGTGAAC
>JGI20214J51088_10002663_pt1 | contig 11850 bp, 9 predicted proteins | sample WetSurMetagenome_FD_51088 | JGI IMG/M metagenome (IMG submission 51088)
CTAAAAACCTTAAAGCTATAAGCGTATTAGGTACTGGCAGTGTCAAAGTGGCTGATCCGGCTGCATTGATAGCAACCAGAAATTGGGCCAATGGATTTATTGAACAAAAACCGGCACTCATAACAAACGGTAGACAGGTTTCCTGTGCCGGTTGTTTTTGGAAATGCAAGACAAGAAAACAGGATGGGGCTTTCCAGGATGCGATGTGCCTGCGCAGTATGTATGTTACAGATGCCCTTCCGGACGGTAGAACAGGTTCTGACATAATTTCTTTATATGGTTTTAATATGAACGAGCTATCCGGGGTACCTCTTACGGACGGGGTATACCTGGACAAACTTTATAAGATGGGTGTTCTCGGCCCGGGCAAAGAGATCGAGAGCTTTCCGGTTCCCATCGAAAAGTTTGCCGATGCGGAATACGCTGAAGCCCTCTGTAAAGCCATGGCGAATCGAGATGGTATCGGCTCTGCCCTGACCGAAGGTCTCATGCGAGCTGCCGCCAGGTGGGGAAGACTGGAGCAGGACCTGGCCAGTGGCCTGCTGCATAAAGCACAGTGGGGATACGGATGGCACTGGAGCCTGCCTAACGTGGAACAGGCTTACGGCTCTCTGGTCAGTGACAGAGAAATCGTGGAACATGTATTTACCAGCCCCAGGACAGGTGACATAATAGCCAGCCCCGGATACAGGAAAATACCGGCGGAAAAGATTGTTGAGATGCTCAGTAAAAAGGTTGTCCCTTATACTGACGACCCATTTATGTTCGACTTTAACTGGCAGGGGACTGACGGCAGCAACATGGCACAGGCCCTGGCTACCGGTATTTATTCGGAGCACAAGGCCAAATTTGTTGCCTGGCACCGGCATTATAGCCGGTTCTGGATTCAGTCGGTGCTTTATTGTGATTATATTTGTCCGGTCTGGTTTGATCCTCGGGCAGAAGATTACAGCGGTCTTACACCTGAATTTGAAACCCGTTTTTTCAATGCAGTCACCGGTAAAAAAATAAGTTTTGCAGACGGTATGGAAAAGGGACGTAAAATTTGGAACCTCAATCGGGCTATCTGGGTGCTGCAGGGCAGGCACCGCAACATGGAAAACTTTTCGGAGTTTATGTTTACTCCTGATGCCAGCAATGCCCGGTCCGTACACTTCGAACGCCCGCCTGATGTCCCGGGTGACATTAAGGCGGATGACAAAGCTGGATCCGGGGGATCTGCTCCTGCTTTTCCCGGTTCAACCCCGCTTCCTGTCTATAAAAACAATAAGTGGATATCTGTTCCTTTAACCGACATGTATTTTGACAGAGCAGGTGTGGAACAATGGAAAACACACTATTATAAAGTTGAAGGCTGGGATGCTGAGACCGGCTGGCCCACCANAAATACTCTTGAAGAGCTTGGTTTGAAAAANGTGGCGGATACTCTCGAGANAGCCGGCAAACTGGGCAAGCCCGAATAANTCGCTCCTGGGCCTCGTTGTTATGAAAATNGACTCTGTGTCATTCTGGAAGCGTNTGAAAACTCCATAATCTTGAAGATNCTGAAGAATCTGGTGTGATGACGTCTATTTTTATCTTTTATAATGCCCCTTCAAGGGGCATGAACAATTCCCGACCAGGTCGGGAATCTATTTGTTCTTCAATTTTCAATCATTAATCTTCAATCTTCGTTACTCGCCAGTTATTACTTATGAGAGCCGCTTTCCGGTGAATTATTCGTTCCCGGTTAATTATTCCTGCCTGTTTTAAGTAGGCATGATATGTAATATATTGTAAAATAAGACAAAATAGTCTAACATAACAATAAAAATGAATAATAAATCCCGCATATGAATAATGGTGTTAAAATTAGTAATAAAATACCCTGCATCGTTTTTTTAATACCTGAGGAGCTGTGACGTGATCCCCAATAATGATCTCGTTGAAACCTACAAGGCTGAGTTCGAATGTTTGGCGGCAACAGTCCCGGATATCATTTACAGAATTGATGAAGAAGGCAACTTCGTCTATCTAAATCCTGCCATNCGGATGCTTGGATGGGAGCCGGGAGAATTGATNGGGAAACATTTTAGTGAAATTATTGTACCCGCTGAAGTTGAAAAAGTCAGCCGTAAATATGTACTACAGGAATATGCCGGGAAGACAACCGGTTTGAAAGCTCCCAAGCTATTTGATGAACGCAGAAGCGGCAACAGGATGACTTCACAGCTCGTCGTACGATTGATGTCCAGAGATAAATCGAAAAAACAGACAGGTGTTATCGAAAATATCAGCCAGGATTACGTCATTGCCAGTGTAAACAGTTCCGGGGTATATAAAACTGACATAAAGACAAATTCCAGGATATTTATCGGTACGGTGGGAGTGATAAAGGACGTAACCAACCAGAGATGGATGGAATCTGAGCTGATTAAATATAGTGAACACCTTGCAGAGATGGTTTCAGATCGAACACGGCAACTGACCGATGCCAATATACATCTGCAAAAGGTAATATCGGATTATCGTGAAAGCGAGGAAACTAAAGAAGCGGTACTGGAAAACTCACCTGTAAGCATATATATCATCCAGGACGGCCGGTTCCAATATGTGAACTCGAATTTCTTGTTGTCGATGGACTATACTATCGAACAGCTCCTCGGTAAAAATCCCTCTGATATAATCTTTCCCGCCGACCGCGAAGACGCACGAAAAAATGCCGCCTGGATGCTCGAAAGAGGCATGGCGATTCCTTATGAATACCGCATTGTCGATGGGTCAGGCAAAATCAGATGGATAATGGAGATAATCGTTTCTATACAACACAAAGGTAAAAGGGCAACGCTGGGTAATTTTATCGATATTACCGAGCGCAAGCAAACTGAAGAGAAGTTAAGAAAAAGTGCTGATCAACTGCAAAAAACCCTGGATGGAATCACCCGGGCTATTGCCGCTATGGTCGAGTTGCGTGACCCGTATACTGCCGGACACCAGGTCAGTGTGGCTAACTTAGCGAAGGCCATCGCCCTGGAAATGGAACTGCCGGTGGAGTTGGCCAACCAGCTTTATACTGCCGGGCTAATTCATGACATAGGCAAGATAAGTATCCCAGCGGAAATATTGTCCAAACCTGGTAAACTTAACGACCTGGAATATATGCTGATAAAAAAACATCCTCAAGCCGGTCATGATATTTTAAAAAATATCGATTTCCCCTATCCGTTAGCCCGCTGGATCCTGGAACATCATGAGTTGCTGGATGGTTCGGGTTATCCTGCTGGATTAACGGGAGACAGGATCGCATTGGAGTCTCGTATAATTACCGTTGCCGATGTGTTTGAAGCTATGTCTTCGCACCGTCCTTACCGGGCTTCTCTGGGAATTGTGGAAGCATTGAAAGAAATTAATAACAATAAGGACCGGCTTTATGATGCTAANGTTGTCGATGCTTGCCTGCGCCTGAATGAAAAAGGTTTTAAATTTAAATCGGATACCCAATAATCTTTCTTCAGATTATATCCTCTTACTACATCAGTTCCTTTTCACTCTCGGCTATTGCTTTATCTATCTCCGCCCGGAGTTGTCCGGGGAGTTCGGGCATATCGACATTAAGGAAACCACGGACGATCGTAGCAGTTGCTTCATCGGCACTCAGGCCACGCGACATCAGATAGTTGATCTCTTCCTGTGCTATTTTACCCACTGCCGCTTCATGGGACATCTCTACTCCATCAACATAACCTCTCAATTCCGGTATGGCATGAATTACCCCGCCATTGAGCAACAGGCCCCGGCATTCCAGGTGAGCCTTTATCCCGGCTACTTCACCTACCAGGTCGCCACGGGAAATGATCGTACCGCCGTTGCTGATTGTCCTGGCGATAATCTCCGCACGGGTGCCCGGTGCTTTAAGGTAAACCCGCCCGCCTACATCGTATTCCGAGTTGGGACTGCCCACGATAATGCTGTATAATCTGGCCACTGCATCTTTTCCATTCAGATATACAGAAGGGTACATTTGAATTGATTTAACCGGTTTCATGCAGATATAGTTGTTGAGGTAGAGTCCGCCTTCATCTACCCGTATCACCGAACGCGGGCGTACCATCATGTCCTCCGCCCAGTTGTGGATCATCGTAAAGCTCAGCTTGGCGTTCTTTTTGACAAAAAATTCAGATACGCCGACATGCAGCCCTTTCTTTAGATGCGATGCCGTGGTACAGCCGGTGATCACATGCAGTTCCGAGCCTTCCTCGGCGACAATGATATTGTGCACGTTCTGCTGGATCCCCTCTTTTTCGAGGTACAGGCAGGTCTGGACCGGATAAACGCTTTTGCTGCCGGGCAGGGCTCGTATGAAATAGCCATCGTGAAGTTCGAGCTCGCTGGAAGCAGTATATTTGTCCGTATCAACAGCCACCAGTTTCCAGTAATATTCGTTGATCCAATCGTATTTTTCCAGGGCTTTGCGGATGGGTATTACCTCAATATCTCCCTGGCGGTAGTCGCAATGAACTACAGAAGTATCTTTTTGATAATAAGTGCCTGAGCGTTCCTGTTCCGTAACATCGATGCCTGATAGCAGCAGCCGGGCCCGTTCCAGCACCGGTGCTGCACACATGGCCTCATCCGCCATATATTCATGCGGTACGAAATCACGGTCAAATTCATCCAGGTTGATATCGGGGCCGATCGCGGCTTTTTTGTTTATAGCCGCTTTAGCTTTGGCTCTTATTTCTTCCCTATCGAACATCTGATGCACTCCTCGTAGCCCTGTAATGAAACACATTGTAAAAGTTCCCCTGCGATGCCGCTGCAACCTATGACTCCATCATACAGTATATGTCCCGCATCGGCCGGCAGGTAGTTCAGTATATAACCGGTATGGGTAATGATGAGTCCCATTTTGGTCCGTTCCTTCTTGACCTGCAGGATGCTCCGCTCGTCGTGATTTGGGGTCTTACCTAGCAGTTTAGCGATGACCTTGCCCACCAGGGCGATATTTTCCATATCTACCCCGGACTCCGGTTCATCGAAGAGCAGCAGGTCAGGGTTCTGCGCCATAAGCTGTAGTAATTCGGAACGTTTTATTTCGCCGCCGGATAATCCCGCGTTAACATCACGTTCCAGGAAACTATCAAAATTGACCTGTCTGGCCAGGTTTTCGACATCAGCTCCGGCACCGGCACAAATCTGTACCAGTTGGCGTGTCTTCAGACCGTGTATAGTCGGCGGTCGCTGGTAGGACATACCGATACCCAGTTTTGCCCGTTCGTTGATCGGCAGGTGTGTTATATCGGTACCGTTGAACATCATTTTACCGCCGGTGATCTTGTATTGAGGATAGCCCATAATAGCCATCAATAATGATGTCTTTCCGGAACCATTAGGTCCGAATAATATATGGGTTTCACCTGGTTTTATCTCCAGGTTGATGTTTTTCAGGACTTCTTTACCTTCTATTTCTACCTTTAGCTCTTCGATAGTTAACATATTTCTCCCCTTTTATTCATCTATTTTAACACAGCTATAGGATAAATATGTACATTGATGTGTGTCATTCTGGAAGCGTCTGAAAACTCCATAATCTCGAAGACGCTGAAGAATCCGGGGTGGTGAGTCTTCAAACTTCGAACTTCAACCTCTCTTAATAATTGTATTTTCTCTGCAATGTGGTTAAAATATCAATATCTTTCGTTTAGAGGTATTTCCGCCTGCTGCTTTTTCAGGCAAATTCACCTTAATATTATGACGATAATTGATAGTGTGTTGTATATATATGACAGAAAAATCCGATTTAAAAGAGAGCGGTACTGCTACTCTTCCTGCTGAGAAGTCCGGTACCTTTGCCCCTCTGCTCGTTCCCGCCTTCCGGTTGCTAGCGGCCGGTACCGTTTGTTCTTACGCCATCCAGTGGATACAGAGCGTTGTCGTAAACTGGCTGGTCTATGACCTGACCGGTTCTGGCACTATTTTGGGTACAATCAGTGTCGTTTCGTCCGTTTTTTCACTGGGTATGTTGTTCGCCGCCGGACTGCTGGTAGATGCCTTTAGCCGCCGCAAGATCATGCTCATCGATTCTGCGACTTTCTTTATCAGTACACTGGTCCTTGGCCTGTTGCTTCTATCCGGGCATTCCAGCATAATTTACCTGTTCGCTTTTTCATGTATATACGCAACGATGGAGACTCTGGACTCTACTGTGCGCCAGGTGCTGGTGTTTGATCTGGTACCGCGCGCTCAGACTCCCAATGCTTTAGCGTTCATTCAAACAGGCTGGAGTATCATGCGCGTGGCGGGTCCTTCACTGGGCGGTTTTTTGCTGGTCTGGTTTTCCGCGGGCGGAAGTTTTCTCGTCCAGGCTGGTGTCTGTGCCGTAGTTTTACTTACCGTTTTATTCTTAAAGTTACCGCCGCGGACTCCCGAACCAATTCGAACTTCGCCGCTACAGAATATCAAGGAAGGGCTGGCTTACCTTTTTAAAGAACCGGTCACCCGGATATTTACACTGGTCGGTATTGTCATGCCGATTCTTGCGGTTCCCATTTTCTCAACTTTGCCTCCTATCTATGCGGTAGAAGTGTTTCACGATAGTTCCGGCCGGGTGCTGGGCTTTCTGGTAGCTGCCGTAGGCGTAGGCGGTGTTATCGGCGGCCTTCTCACCCCATTTTTAAAAAAATGGGAAAAATGGGGTGTTTTACAAATGGTCTGTCTTGGTATGTTGAGCCTGATGCTTATAGCTTTCGCCGTTATTTCTAACCTGGCGGCGGCTCTGGTGGTCCTAGCATTTGCAGGCTTCTTTGAAATTATCTTCTTGACTACCAACATCACATTAATTCAGCTTTCTATTCCGGATAAACTGCGCGGCAGAGTAACCGCGGCGGTCAACCTGACCTGGATATTATCTCCTCTTGGCAACATGCTCGCGGGTGCAGGTTCAGACCTGTTAGGACCTAAAAACATTACCATAATTCTGTCCGCCGTTGCCGCCGTAATAACACTGGTTATTTTACTGCTCTCACCTACTGTGCGTAACTACCGGTTGAGCCAGAACATGCAAGCGAAACAATAAGGCTCTGCCGCCTTTTGTCGTCATTCTGGAGGAAGCNTGAAACTTCTGATACTCGAAGGCGACGAAGAATCCGGGCGGAGGGAACTCTTCACGTGCTGTTAGCTAGTGGCATGGTGGCACAGGCCTCTGTGCCTGTGACCCAGTCACAATTAGAAGATCTAACCATGTCCTTATTCCCTATCTAGTCCATATAGAAATAATTCAATACTTGATCATAAATCGCGAGTCCGGATATCGCATACCTGCGATATCCGGACTCGTTGTCTCAGGCTTTCTTAACGGGGAACTGTATCTCCGTGACATATTTGTCAGCGTCTTTTGTATCGTACGGGCTGGCAAGATATATCTCGCGGTCCGGTCCGGCGATTATGTAACCGTTGGCCTGTGTCCAGGACATTATTGCTTTATACGCTTCGCTGATTCCTTCATATGGTCCTTTGTAGATAGTGCAGGCGGCCTGTTCCAGCCCGGGCATCTCATATACCTGTACTTTGTCGGAGCCGGATACTGCTTTTTTGATGGGCACGGCTACTTCCACATCTACATCCTTTTCTTTATATTCGGTATCATAACAAATGAGTATTGTGGGATTGGACGGCTTGAAGATCAGTTTTTTCGCCAGATGTGTGAAGATCTCCCCATAGAACTGGCCGACTTCTCCGTAATTGGGTAAAATCCCCCGCATTGCAGCCACTAGCTGCGGTTCGACTTTTTTTACTACTACTTGATAATCAGGCATTGTACCCTCCTTTTCTATTTGTTTTAGTAATTTCTCCACCTGCTCCAATCTCTGCTTCTCTTCGTGTAACAGCTGGCGCAGTTCCGCCTGTTTCAGGATAAAGATATCCCTTATTTGTGCCGGATTGAGGCTGTTTCTGTTAAGCGTCCCGATTTCCTCCAGAGTAAGTCCGAGCTCCTTGAGAGCGATGATGTAGTTTAGCTCCGGTAATTGTTCGGCGGAATAATAGCGATAGCCGGTAAACTCATCTATCCTGACCGGTTTAAGCAGACCGATCTCTTCGTAATAGCGCAGGGCCTTTATTGAGATGCGGCTGAGCCTGGAAAAATCGCCGATTTTGAACATACAGTCTCCTGGATATAAATTGGAAGGTACCTTCATCAACCACTATAAACCCTCCTGTGATGGGAGAGTCAAGGGGGCGGCGAAAATATTTTAAAATTTCATACTAATTACGTATATTTACGGATTAAAACCCTCACATAATAAATTAAACTCAAATCAGGTGTTTCGTCCGGATGGTTTCGTTTATGAAGATTAAATCTATTAGAAGGGCGGGTGAACTCGGTATGGCGGCAAATAAACTGATACTTGTTGTTGACGATGATCAGTTAATTCTCAAATTGATTCGGATAAAACTACAGCTCTCAGGTTATGATGTGGTTACTGTTTCCAATGGGAAAGAGGCTCTTGCCCTCATTGGTTCGACACAACCTGATATTATGCTGTTGGATGTACTCATGCCCGGGATCGACGGTTTCGAGGTTTTGAAACGATTGCGTATATTTTCAGAACTACCTGTTATTGTCTTGAGTGCCAGGCCTGAATATGCTGAAAAAGCGGTAAGCGTGGGAGCTAACGATTTCCTCGCCAAGCCTTTCGATGTTGATGAAATGGTAAAGAGGATCGAAAAATTGATTGACGCACAGAGCTAGCATCATGTCCCTGATGCCTCTTTTGTTTATGGCTTCATTAGAGAAGGACACTGTTTTAAAGAGAAAATGATAAAAAAAGTATTGTTGGCGGGAATATTAATTATTGTTTTCTTTGCCGTTGTTATTCCGGTTATTTATAACTTCAAAGGTATTTTATTTCGGAATATCCCGTGGCTCATGGCCGGAGCAACAGCTATGGGCATTCTTTCAGGTATTTTCAGAGGTATAAGAAATAATGCCGGTTCACACCTTCAGCCGGACCGTCACACCATTGATTCCTTTCTTGAACACTGGGGGACCGTCTCAGGCATTCTTATATTGGTGATTTCGGGATTTTTCTTAAAATTCGGTTACAGACGGATCTTTTCGTCGAATTTACATTTCCTGGGACTGGTGGTCACCTTATTTTTCGGAGCTTATTTTGTGGCTGATTTCTTCGTGAATAAAAAATTTAACTACTTGCTGCCCAACATAGTCGATATCATCGACGGCACTATTAAAAAATATTTATTCAGAAAAAGATGGCAGGATACCGGTAAATATCTGTCTTCACAGAAGTCAGCCTTCCTGGTTTTTTCATTGCTTGGGATTTTTATCATAATTTCGGGAATAATAAAAGTAGCCGGTTATTATTACAGTGTATCTCCCTTATTGGTTAACACAGCCACACAGATACATGATTTGTTTATGACTTTATTTTTTGTGATGTTCCTGGTACATGTTTTATTTGCCGTCGCCGTACGCTCGCACCGCCGTTTACTACTTTCCTTTTTCACCGGCAATAACGGTACAAAAGACCCGGCCGCTCAAACGAACAAAGCAACTGAATAGTTTACCTTACGGTGTTTCGAATGCCGGGCCGCCGACATCAGCGTTGTTATTATAGCCGTAACCTTCCCAGTAACCGCGGAAGTACTCGTTATCGGAAAGCTCGATACGCGTTATCCATTTAGACCATTTATAACCATATTTGCTCTCAGCAACCACCTGGAAAGGAAAACCTCTTTCGTCCGGCAATGTGATGTCATTGAGTTTCATACCTATAATAATAGTTCGGTCGTTTATATAGTTTAAGTCCAGAGAAGAGTAGCCACCCTGTACGTCTGCAGTATGAAAGATTGCTATTTTCGCTCCCTGTTGTACCTTAGCCGCATTGAACAATTCCGTTAAAGCCGGTCCGGTCCATTTTGCGGTGAAGCCCCATCCCTCGACACAATCCAGCGGCATTAGTTTTGATATTTGAGGAAAAGCCAGCAGATCGTCATAGGTTAGTGTCAGCGGGTTATCAACCAGCCCGTCTATAGTCAGAACATAAGTCTCTTTATCGATGTGCCGGATACCGGCGAGAGCGTTATTTCGCTGCTGGTTGATGGGAGTTAATTTCGTTCCCATGAATTCAGTCGCTTCTACTTCACCGGGTACCGGAGGGTTGGAAGTGTAAGTGGTTGTCGAAGGTAACGTGTCGGTCACTGGTAGTGTGGAACTGGTAATAGTTGAGGTTGAAGTGCCGGTGACTGACGATAGTGAAGTAGATACAGGATTACTCGTACATGCAGGCAGCAGCAAAGCGGCCAAAGAAGCTAATGTAGTGATTATTAATTTAGTCTTTACCAGGACAAAGCGAAATCTCATTTCCCACCTGATTTTCATAATTCATGAATTTTTAGGTAGTATCTTCGCTTTCTATTGTCTCAACCCATATTCAACTTGTCTATCGGTAAAAATACGTAACCGCCCGGTATTCAACTCTTGTCTCTTAAATCATGAATCTTATCTCTTAATTCCTGTCTCTTGAATCCTCTCCATAGTACGTAAATTCCCCCCAGGCACACTATGACGCCCAGCGGTATCAGCCGCCACGGCAGCCACGAAAAAACTGGGAAACTAAAACCCATCTTTATATCGGCATTAACCTTCGCTGTGCGATCATTGTTCATGATAATCAGATATTTGTCGTCGGAGCCGGTGTCCCAAACGGGCTGATACTCAATTTTTGCCTCGCCTCTGCCAAGACATGCTGCTAACCAGATAGTTTCTGAAAAAGGGGATTGGCCCGGTCCACCCAGTCCCTTGCCCGAGACCAGCAGCGATGTAATTACTATTTCAGGATCGAATGGCCCGCCCATGTTCCAAACAGTTCCTTCAGTCTCCATATTTGAAATATATTTTTTACCGTTTGCAGCTGTAGACAGGCCGGTAAAAAGGTCGTTTACAGTATCTACCGGTTGGACTGTCCATTTCGCCTGCACCGCATTGTCCGCCCCGAAAAGTTTGGTACCAAAGCGTGAATACAGGTCAACCATTGAAAGAGATCTTATTTCCATGGTGAAGGCGTATGTGGACGTCCTGACTTCATATGTGTTGCTCCAATGATACCCTTCGCCGTCCGCACTCCTGTTAAAAAANAGTATACCTGCTCCACCGGTAATGAATACAATACCGGTTATTATAACCATGATGCCTGAAACCAGGTAAAGGATACGGCTTATTTTATTAGCTTTTCTTGTGCTCACGTTTTCTCCTAACACTAAGAGGAATTTACAAATTTAAGGTTCCTTACCGGATTATCGGGCTTAACCATTGCTTCAAATGGTCCGGTAATGCGGGATTCGCCATGATAAAAATAGTCAGGTGCAGCAGCAGATAGAANGCGATTCCACAGTAAGCCATTTTGACTCCGGTAGTTATCTTCCCCTGCCGGACGGTATTGATTTTCAGTCTATCGATNATGTCCGATAGTGCCATTCCTATTCCGATGCAGATAGCANCTGTGGTAGGCAGGAAGTAGAAATCATAGGTTATGCGGTCGGTNATCANGGATAGCGGTATCCATGTNAGGTAGGTAAAAGTAAACCAGGTTACTCCAAAGATGGCGGCATTGCTCCGCNGGATTGCTTTATNGGCCATGTATATTACTGCCGGAATTATAAATATTTGGATAGTCCAGCTGATGAATGAAAGGTATTGGATGCTGTAACCGGCATAGCTAAATATCTTATGAGGCAGTATCCACTCCCAGGGCCGCACGGCTGAAAACCACGATGAAAACTTGTGAACGGCAGTCAAACGTAATATTTCCGTTATCCGCTGTACCGGGTCGATTATGATGCCTTGAATTAGAT
>JGI20214J51088_10002665_pt1 | contig 11847 bp, 10 predicted proteins | sample WetSurMetagenome_FD_51088 | JGI IMG/M metagenome (IMG submission 51088)
TCCAGAAGGACCGGGATGGCTTTGTTCAACTGGATTGCTGAGCAAATTTGAGCATAGCTCTCTGTCTTCATAATATCGCCCTCATGATCCTCAAAGGCAATATTCGATACATTTGAGTGCTCCGGCTTTTTGGTCTCTACCAGTTTCCCGAAGTCTGCAATTGCTTCTTCATCGCCTTCGACCAGGGCTATTACTTCCTGCACCTCTCCGCTCATCCTGTTGCGGGCATGGAAGCCCTTTAGACCCAGGTCTATGGCATTGCTCATCAGGAAGTATCTGTAGCCTACATCATGGACTTTTGGGCCTGTAATCTTGACTTTCAGCTTCATGTCACTCTCTTGATATGTATCGGCAAGCTATTTGGTTGTTTCCTCGATCTCTGATGTCTCCAGCAATCAGTCAATTCTCTCATTTGTATCTTATTTGTACTTTCTATTATGTAAAAATGGTCTATTGATATTGTTTTCCGGCCAAACTACTTAACCTTACATGCAGTATATACTCTACATGGCAGGAGTCTTCAGGCCACGGAAGGCAATGAGTCAGAAGGCTATGGAGCTGGAAGCCGCCAGGGAGATCCTAGCTGAGGTGTTTGGGGTTAAGCTGTCGGAAGTTGATGAGATGATTCACAGCCGGTTTGAGGCTGAAGATAAGGCCCCTAGAGAAGAGGGGTTATGGCCTCAGGAGTTCTGCTTGGAAGGTGATGCTCACCATATCACCTGAGCCCTTGATCCTGTCCATCTTATCCATACGACGCAATTTTCTGGGCGATTGTAGCCAAATCAACCACAATCGTCTATATCTATTATACATGCTGTTTTTTAGGTGTCTGTGATAAGAGGCATTGAACTGAATTGAGATTGCTCTGTGATAAGAGGTTCTAGCTGAATTGAGATGGGTAAGCCCTATACAAAGAGGAATCCATGAACATTTACATCGCCCTTTCATTGGTGGTCGTATTCGGCCTGCTCTCTTGGTGGTCATTTCTTGCCATCACTGCAATCCGTAGAGATTCATCTATTCGACAGGCCAAAAGCGCCCCAAGTCAAAGGTTTAGCCGATTGGCTAATCATCTGATCTCAGTAGTTCACTTTTGGCAATAGGATTATTTTTTTGCGAAGCGTTTGAGTCATCTAACATAGCGGCTTATCTTGCCATCCATGAGGCTATGGCAATATCGAATCGAGTTCCAAATGGATTAGATAAAAGACACATGCGAATATGAAAAATGATGCTATTGCGGCAATCACCACATTATACAATTCCGACCTATCCATAATTACTGACCACATTTTTTCATGGCTATAATTGTTGCGAAAGTTTTATCATTATTTAAAACAATTGTCTGTGGATTAACATGCCCGAAAAAAAAGATGAAACGAGAATCGCAAGAAGGAGCCGGACCGACTTGATAAACCAAGAGAAAACTAAGCCATCTGTCGCGAGAAGATCCCGGTAGCAAGTATAATTATTTTTGCTTTTTTTTGTCCATTTCTCCAATCGATCAGGAGGACTCTATTGCTATTCACCAATAGATGGCGTTCTTCCGGGCCATAAAGCAATTATTCATGCTCGTTGCTTACAATCCTGGGGCAAAGGGATCACCACGTCTATCACCTCATCACCTACCTTTGTCCCCATTCACCACAGGTCTATCCTGCCTTCACCATTTGCCCTAAACGTCATCATATTCCAGGAAAAGGATATATTGGTCATGTGGCTAAAAATAAGGACCTTAAAACTTAAAATAATGATTTATTATATTAATGATACTACTTCGCCGGTTATCCTGATCCTGCCTTCTCTGGCCAGCTCTCCTAGGATGAGGTTCAAGTCTGCGAGCCTGATCCCGGTGCACTTTCTCAGGCCGGCTCCGCTCCATCTTCCTGCTGCTGTTGGCAAGTGTCCACAAGACGCGACCTCTCGGAGATTGGGACGGGGCATCGTGAGACTCATGGCATATTCTCTCTTTTAGGGCGGGGATTCCAGATTACTTACGATTAAATGAAAAGATTTATTAGATAAGAAATTCTATCGGCAAAAAAATATACAGGAGGAACAAACAACGCGGAAAGAAAGCATTTTAAATTTGATTTCGTTATTAGTAGCCCTTTTGTTTGTAACGGCATCAATTTGTGTCGCTCAGAGGCCAGGGACTCAACCGGTGCAACAGCCAGGAAGCTCGATAACAAACTCACAGTCTAGCTGGAATGTTGCGGGGTGGGCTTATACAGGTGCCAAAATGTTGGGGGATGTCGCTACAGGGAATTACCCAGGCGCTGCAGCGAAATTATTTGGGAAAGTAGCAGGTATCCCTGGATTGTTTGATCTCGTTAAACCAGATCCAGCCGGAGATCAAGACGTTGACCCTGTGGAACCATCACCATTTGAGTATTGGACAAGGATGGAGGTACCTTTTCCATCAGTACCTGTAGCTGGTCAATCTAATGAGGATGAACAAGAACAGATTGATTTTTTTAAAAATCATCCTGTAGATCCATCATCAGATTCATCTAGCGGATCATCTGGAAACACCCAAGCACAATTTCCAAATACATATGATGGGTCATCATCGGGTTCATCCAGCAGTTCATTGCCTGGTCTTCCTACATGGCAAGAGGTGTAGCCTTTTAGGTCTAATTGTAGTGATATTCTTATTTTTTATTGTCTTGTTGTTGAAGGTGATTATATGTATAAGTTGTTTATAGTAGTTTCCTGCATGTCTCTTCTGATGTTGATTAGCACCGTCTGTGTAGCTGAAACTTGTCAGCTTGGATCGCATCGCGTGAGCTTCAACCTAGGAGAGCCCGCCGAAATGAAAGTCGAGACTCCTGTAAATTCTCCTTCGACGGGAGAAGGATGGTATGGTCTTAATATCATACTGTCTTCTGGGGGATATGGGTTTATAAAAGTTGGACAAGCAGCTGAGGCGCTCAAAGCCGATACAATAACAAATTTGTCAGATGCACTAAATGAGTATATGACTCGCCTAGGTATTGAAGGTTATCAGTATACTGTGATCAGTTATAAAGACAGCATTGCGTTAAGCACCTACACTCCTGCTCAATTAAAAACGATAAACGGAACAACGTATAATCTCAGCAATGTTGGATATTCCTTATGGTATACCCCAGATGCAAATACCATGGTCGTAGTTGAATCTCATACTCTGAGCAATGCTACGTATGCTAAACTATTAGATTCACTCGAAATTACAAAAATGCATGAACCTTACATCGGCCCTACGTCCAGCTATGCTGGCCCTGGTCTGGGTGCAAAGCCAGGTTTTGAAGATCAGAATAATGTGAGTGGGGCTATACTCAATGAGGGATAACTTGAAATAATTTTCAACTGAAAGGGGCACATTGAGGTTGCTGCTGGGTTCATAAGCTCCTGTTGGTCGTGTCACTTCCAGAATTGCCACCATCCATTTTTCTTAATCTCCTCTTCTCCGGGCTTCAGGGATAGCTGGCTGACGGTTTGCGTGAGCTGACTTATGTGGCCGCGAAGGAAGTCTATATCGGCCTGTTGGCTCTTGAAAGCCATCTCGTACTTTGTAGACTCTTGTCGTGCATTTTCAAGTTCTTCCCTGGATTTCATACCCTCATCTTTCTGTAGTAATACCTCGTTAGATAACGATTTGATCTCTCTATCCTTCTCTGTTATCTGGTTCTCTAAGGTATGAATTTTCTTCTCTTTTTGGAATACCTCGTTAGCTTTCGAATTTACTTCTCTATTGGCCTCTTCTAGCGTATTCTCTAGGGTATGAATTTTCTCGCGTAGTGGTAATACCTCGTTAGATAAGGATTCTAGTTCTTGGGTTTTTGCTGCCAGGTCTGCTTTAAGCTCATCAATGTCGTTTCTATAGTTTCCTGCCCCTTCAGCATAAAATTCAAGGGCCATTGTCACATATTTAGATCGGGTAATACCTTTAGTATTACTCTGATCGTCTATCTTCTTTAGGGTAGAATCAGGAATGGAGACTGCAATTTTGGCCATGTGTCATACCACGGTATGAACTATATTCATACTAGAGTATGACTGCATTGAAATGATTTATATCCTTCCGTCCACATCAGGCATGGCCAATTAGATTAATAACTTTAATATATGTGTTATCCAGTTTACCGTTGAGTATCGGAGGGTGAAAATGGCTAAAGTCATTATCGCGATTGTAGCACTTATAGTGATGATATTAAGCTTAATGCCTGTCTCTGGGCAACAAGTGTCGTATGGTTACGATCAGTATGGTAGGATTAACTGCCAAATTTATGATTATGGCAATTGTAGATACATAAATTATGGCTATAATATCGGACATTGGGAGATTTGGAATGGGTACGCGTGGCAATATTATTTCCCAAACAGTAATAACTATGGCTCTAATTCGTATTCCGGCAACTCGCATCCTCAAACAAGTTCTTCAGGACACGATTATTATGCTGAGCAACTGGCGAAAAATCAAGCAATTTATGATGACCTAGCTGAATCACAAGACGAAATGAATAGAAAACAGATTGAAGGCGGATGGAGTCCTACAGGCACGTTGCTTCCGTGATGAAGGGCAAAGGCGGCGGGCCTCATCGTGCGGGGGCCAGTCCGCTCCATATCATGATTTCTTTTAGTGCTGGGTCTATCCCTTCCATGATTCTGTCTATTATACCACAGATTAAGAAGAGATAAAAATATATTTGGCATTACGATAGATATTTGGTGGGCCGATTGTAGACCTAGCAGTACTGCTAATTGTTTTTCGCGCCATTGGGCGGTATTTCTCGCGGCGCTTGTCAGTTTGCGATATTTGCAACAAAATGATAGCCGATTGGCAATTGCAATTTGCAATGAGAAGAGAGAGGGACGTTTCCTTGCTAAATATAGGAAGAATCGTTGTCTTAATTCATTATTGCAATTTGCAATGAGAAGAGAGAGGGACGTTTCCGCGTCTCCTCTTTAAAACTCCATGTTTTGAAATTCTTCAAGTTCTTCTGGCGTGAAGAATTCCGACCAATCCGCGGAGAATACCCTTAGCATGGTCCTTCCTCCGTGTATCTGCCTTTGTGTGTGAACAAGTCCTTCTTTTTCTAATCTACGAACGGATCCATGCACTTTACCACTCGACCAGCTGAGTTGCTTTGCTAGCCCATATATGCTGTTTCCAGGGCTCTTATCGATTACCTTGTAAAGTTCGTAATCCGTATCAAGTCCTTCGGTAATTCTGGCATCAATTGCTTCTTGGGGCTTGCTTAATGCAACTGTCACTGCGTCACTCCTCGTCTCTCTTAGTAGTATCTTATACCTTATAGTATCTTGTACCATGTCTTACGTATATATATACTTATCTCTTTTGGGTTATCAATTTAGTGTATATGGCAATATTAAGCTTCTATTTCTAAATCTAAGTGATTTAGAATATTATTTAATATAAATTCAGTAATTTGGCATATTATATGATTTGCTTATATACTAGAACTGTTCATGGATTTATATCAATGGAGGTGATAATTTCTCTGGTGAGGACATTGATGGGCTAAATGCCATCCAAAAAGTGATTCTTGTCGGTCTTTGCATGAAAGCAAAGGGCAGTAAGGAAGCGCACTTTCCTAAGCCTGCGTTCATGAATAAGCCACAGACACAGGGCAAAAAGGGCGACAAGGCATTACGTGAACTCGTTGCCTTAGGGTACATTAGAAGGCACCCAACGGCAGGCGGCGATACGTATCAGCTAAGCGACAGAGGGTTCTATGTATGCAAGGTGCTCAGAGACCAACGAAAAACTCTTTGATCTTGCAACCCACAAATTTTTTAGTCGATACGTATAAAAATGTCATAGAACTAACTTCAACCCATAATTTATCCAGTTGACCCTGTACTAAACTTAGTGACACAATCCACAAAACAGCATCAATAAAGCTTATACTGATTTGATGTAATCCATTCTCAGGGAAACACGGCCAAAACCGGCTTTCCATGCACATAAAGTATGAAATGATCGAATATGGAAAGCGGTTTTGCGGCAAGATTACTGATATCGATTATGGCCATGTGGTACGATTGCAAAACCGCTATGCTCCGGCGTTGTTATCAATCCACACAATATTATAAATACATTTCTGGCTCGATAATCAATATGGTGCGCGATGGCTTTTCACGCATAGCGGTTTTGTGGCTAAAAACTAAGATTATGCACTTTGTAAATAAACTCCTCTTGTTGGCGCCGTATGGATGACAAGAGAGACTTATGCACTCTCAACAATCTTGATCTCCTCTTCAGTCAGCCCGTAAAGCTCGTAGACCAGGGCATCTATCAGGATGGCCAAAAATCCTCATCTTTGTTTTGGTACCCCGCCTTTTTACCCCTGATAATTATCATTAGACGTTGAGGGGTGCCGTGAAAATAGGAAATTTAGTCCATTACTGGACGTTTTAACCCGGATTTAATCCCTGTTAAATCTGGTTTAATTGGACTAATTCCACGTATCTCTGGGCTATAATGATGGCTTGCATATCTAGAGCTATAGCAGATAACTATTATAGTTGCTACGTCATCTACTGCCCCGAAGTTGATATGAATGGCAAAGGCCCGAAAATCCGCCCTCGATCCCCTTGAACAATATCAGCATGACAAGCAGCAGCGGCTAAATAACCCTCCTGTTGGCCTGGTCACTCCTACCACCGATATAGACGGCAAATCCAAGACCTACGAGTATGATCCTCATCTTGATCCTCAGCTCATCTGGGCCGGGAAAACTGAGCATACTTCTTTCGAGGTCCCTACCGTTTCCTTGCACGTCCATGAGCGCATAGATCCCAAGGCCATCATTAAGACGGCCAAGAAGGGTGGCGGCCAGATACAAACCTCTCTCTTCGAACGTCCCGGCGAGAACCTGCCCATGAGAACTGCAGTGGAGTTCTACAAGCATCCTCATGGTTGGTCCAATCGCCTCGTTGCCGGGGATTCTCTTCTGGTCATGAACTCTCTTCTGGAGAAGGAGGGCATGGCCGGCCAAGTGCAGATGATCTACATCGATCCGCCTTATGGCATCAAGTATGGCTCTAATTTCCAGGCGTTTGTGAATCAGACTGCGCTGAAGTCTAGTGATAATGATGCAGACTTGACGGTTGAACCTGAAATGATAAGCGCATTTAGAGATACATGGGAGTTGGGCATCCACTCTTATTTGACATACTTGCGGGATAGGATTCTACTAGCCAAGGAGTTGCTGTCTGAATCAGGAAGCATCTTCATTCAAATTTCGGACATCAATCTGCATCGGGTTCGTTTAGTACTGGATGAGATTTTTGGTGAGCAGAATTTTGTAGGCCTCATTACAGTAAAAAAGGGCTCAGTGATGTTTGCCAAAAAGTTGCTGAACAGCGCGTGCTTCTACTTGGTTTGGTATGCGAAGAACAAGCAGGCGATTAAATACAGGAAGCTATACGCAGAACGAGATCTTCAGTGGTTTGCAGACAACGCTGGTTCTCATTTATGGATTGAGAACATCCAGACAGGGATAAGTCGAAAGGCAACGCCGGACGAACGCGCTGACATAATTGAATTTCTCTCCAGTAATGCTGAATTTAGAATATTTGGGACTTGGAGTTCCAATGCACAAGGGTCTGAAAAACAGCAAGGGTATTCATTTCAAGGAGACGTATACTACCCACCAAAAGGGACACAATGGAAGACTTCATACCCGATTGGGCTCGATACGTTGAAACGTGCAAATCGTCTGATCGTAGAAGGGAACTCGCTTCGTGTCAAATTATATCCGGACGATTCACCAGGATCAGCGATCAATAACATATGGCTCGGAATCGGAGCACCATCCGATAAGTTGTATGTTGTCCAAACCTCTGATGAAGTTCCCCGGCGTTGCCTCCTGATGACAACTGACCCTGGCGACCTGGTCCTCGATCCCACCTGCGGCTCCGGCACCACTGCCTACGTGGCTGAGCAATTGGGCCGTCGCTGGATCACCTGTGACACCTCTCGCGTGGCCATCGCTTTAGCCAAACAGCGACTCATGATCGCTCTTTTCGATTATTACGAGCTGGCTCATCAAGAGGAGGGAATCAGCAGCGGTTTCCGCTACAGGACTGTTCCTTACATTTCCCTCAAATCCATAGCCAACAATCCTGAGATCAAAGAGGGCATGAGCAGGAAGGAGATTGAGAAGGTAATAGCCAAGTATGCGGATATGGAGACCCTCTATGATCAACCTTCCATTGATAAAGCTAAGATCCGGGTCACGGGTCCCTTCACCGTCGAGGCCGTCCCAGCTCCTGTGGTGAGGCCCCTTGTAGAGGTCGAAGCCGGCCAGCCTGCAGATGCATCCTTAGCTCGATCCGGTGAGACTCTGAGGCAGCGAGAATGGCGAGAGGAGCTTTTCAGGACGGGCATCATCACCACCCAGGGGCAGAGGATCAAGTTCTCCCGAGTCGAGCCCCTGCCCGGCACCAGATATCTTCATGCTGAGGCTGAGACCATAGAAGATGAGCCCAAACGGGCAGTGATAAGCTTCGGCCCGGAACATGCACCCCTGGAGCAGCGCCAGGTCAATTTAGCCCTGGAAGAGGCAAACCACCTTGTACCATCGCCTCAGATACTGATCTTTGCCGCCTTCCAGTTCGACCCCGAGGCCTCCAAGGACATAGATGAGACTATCTGGCCGGGCATGATCTTCTTGAAGGCCCAGATGAATGGCGACCTCTTCACAGATGACCTGAAGAAAAAGCGATCCAGCAACGAGAGCTTCTGGCTCATCGGCCAGCCGGATGTGAAGCTGGAGAAGATCAAGGAAGGAGACGACAAAGGCAAATGCCGGGTGAAGATCCTGGGATTCGACTATTATAACCCTGTAAACGGTGCCGTAGAATCAGGAGGAGCTGATAAAGTTGTCATGTGGATGCTGGATACAGACTACGACGGCTACAGCCTCTTCCCCAAGCAGGTCTTCTTCCCCATGGCCGGCTCCAAGGAGGGTTGGGCCAAACTGGCCAAGACCCTCAAGGCCGAGATTGATGAGGACCGCATAGAAGCCTTCCGGGGCACCGTTTCCCTGCCCTTTGAGCTGAAAGGTCGTGTAGCAATAAAGATCATAGACAACCGGGGCATAGAGAGCCTGAGAATCCTGGATGAGAGATCATGCAGAAAATAGATCACCTCGTCATTACCTCTCCTTATGAGGCGCCAAGAAAGCACTGGTGGTACGATGAAGGCAAGAAGTCCTTTGATCAGGTCGAAGGCCGCCGGCCTGCCGGCTACATCATAGCCTCACAAGCCACTGAATCTTCTGATGATCCTGGCATCTTCGTCGAGCTGCCGCTGGTGAACAGGATAAGGCCCCGCGTGAAAGCCTGGCGAGAGGGCATGAACGCATCAGGAATTCCCTATGCAGGCGCTACCAGCATCTCCAAACGTCTCCTGGAGCATTGGCATGACCAGGCGGAACGGGATCTGAAGTTCTTCTTCTGCCAGCTCGATGCCATGGAAACCCTGATATGGCTCGCCGAGGCCCCAGCGGCAGATAAGGTAGGCATCGATGTCCCGTCTGATGGAGGCCCATTCAGGCGCTACTGCTCCAAGATGGCCACGGGGTCTGGCAAGACCATAGTCATGGCCATGCTCATTGCCTGGCAGGTCCTCAACAAGGCCGCCAGCCCCCAGGATGCCAGGTTCTCCAAGAACATCTTCGTGGTAGCTCCGGGGCTCACAGTGAGAGACCGGCTGAGGGTCCTGATCCCCTCCGAGCTCGGCAACTATTACGATAAATTCAATATCGTCCCTCCAGGATACCAGGACCTCCTCAGACAGGCCAAGGTGGTGGTCAGGAACAGGCATTTCCTGAACTGGGAGACTGATGAGAAGATCGCCAAGAAGAAAGGAGTTGATAAGCGTGGTGCCAGGAGCGATCAGGCTTACGTCCGAGATATCCTGAGAGACCTGGCCAACGCCAAGAACATCCTGGTCATAAACGATGAGGCCCACCATGCCTGGAGGATCCCCGCAGAGTCCAAGATCAGGGGCCTGAAGAAGGAGGACATTGATGAAGCCACCAAATGGGTGGGTGGGCTCGACAGAATCCATAGCATCCGGGGTATCTTGGGCTGTTATGACTTTACGGCCACGCCCTTTGCACCTTCCGGCAAGACGGCCAGCGAGGAGGCCCTCTTTCCCTGGATCGTCAGCGACTTTGGCCTAAGCGATGCCATCGAGTCCGGCCTGGTCAAGACCCCCAGGGTGGTCATAAGAGACGATGGTATTCCCGATGCCAAGACCTACAAATCAAAGCTCTATCACATCTACAAATGGGTCCGGGAGGACCTGAACAGAAAGGCCCAGCCTCATGAGACTCTTCCTGATCTGATCATTAACGGCTACTACCTCCTGGGCAAAGACTGGCTGGAGACCGCCGAGCGATGGAAGGCAGAAGGCTTTCCCACGCCCCCTGTCATGATCACCGTGGCCAATAGGACAGAGACTGCTGCCAGAATCAAGTATGCCTTCGATCATAAGAGAATAGACATCGAGGAACTTTGCGATCCAGGCCGGACCATCCACATAGATTCAAAGATCCTAGAAAAGGCCGAGGCCCAGGAGGAGGCCATGCAGTTCAAGGAAGCTTCTGAGGGCGAGGAAGGCAAGGATCTCTCCAAGAAGGATTCAGCCGAGTACCTGAGAGAGATCGTCAATACCATCGGAGTCGAGAAAAAGCCGGGCGAAGGATTTCAGAATGTCATATCCGTGGGCATGCTCACCGAAGGCTGGGATGTCAAGACTGTTACCCATATCATGGGCCTGAGGGCCTTCTCCAGCCAACTCTTATGTGAGCAGGTGGTAGGCAGGGGCCTCAGGCGCACCGATTACGATATAGATGAGGAGACCGGGCTCCTGACGCCGGACTATGTCAACATCTTCGGAGTGCCTTTCACGTTTATGCCACATGAAGCAACCGATGAACGCAAGCCTCGGACTCAGGCAGCTAAGTTCATAATTGAGCCCAGACCGGAGAAGCAACAGTATGAGCTGCAGTGGCCGAAGATCGCCCGCATAGAATACGAGATGAAGCCCACCCTCAGCCTGGATATGAGAAAGATCAGGCCTCTGGAGCTGATCCTCCGGGAAACTATCACCAGGGCGGATATGGCCAAGGTCCTGGGTGGTAACGTCGATACCTCAGACACCACACTCATTGATCTCACCACCAATGCCGATCAGTTCCGCATGCAGAAGATCATCTTCAACACGGCCATTGAGGTCTTCGACCGCATGAACCCCAAATGGCCTGGCAGCAAAGAGCAACTGCTCTCCCAGATAATCGCTATCATCGAGAAGTTCCTGGAGTCGGATAAGATCCGTATAATACCCGAGGTTGGTTATGATGATGTGCGAAGGCTCATTACTCTGGTCTTGAACATGAGCAAGATCGTCGAGCACATTTGGAACGCCATCGAGCCCAATAACGCCGAATCTACCAAGCTGGTCTTTGAGGACGACCACAGGCCCATAGGATCCACAGGTGACATGATCCCCTGGCATACAGGAAAGCCTAGGGTGGAGGCCAAGAGGTGCCATATCAACTTTTGCGTTTGTGATAGCACCTGGGAGTCCACGGCGGCATTTGAGCTGGACAGAAACCAAAAGGTGGCCTTCTGGGTCAAGAACGATCATCTGGGCTTTGGGATACATTACATCTTCAAGGGTGAGCGCCACAGGTACCGGCCTGATTTCATCATACATTTGACCAATGGGATCCATCTGGTGCTGGAGATCAAAGGCCAGGATACTGAGCAGGCCAGGATCAAACGAGGGTTCCTGGAGGATTGGGTAAAAGCCGTGAATTACGA
>JGI20214J51088_10002666_pt1 | contig 11846 bp, 11 predicted proteins | sample WetSurMetagenome_FD_51088 | JGI IMG/M metagenome (IMG submission 51088)
CTTTTTATTAATGCTAAGAAAAAATTTTCCGTTCGGCAATTTTGAAATGCCGGTTACCTCAGAATTGACCGCGAGGGGGATTTTTAAAGACTTTACCTTGTTAAGCAATGCCTCGACAATTTCCCCAGCGTTATCCTTTTGCGGAAAGTAACGCCCGCCTTGCTCAAGCTTGAAGGTAACGCCGAGTTTTTCAAAGTACTGGAGAAGGTCAGCATTAAAAAATTCCGCGAACGCGAACTTCAAGAACCGTCCGTTTTTGCCAAAATGGGAAAGGAACTCTTCTAACNAAGCATCATTGGTAATATTGCAGCGACCCTTTCCGGAAATTCTCAACTTCAGAGCAGGCCTCGGCATCTTTTCCAGAATCAATATTTTCCGAGAAGGTTTATAGCTCTCAATACCCGCCATCAAACCCGCCGGCCCCGCGCCAATAATAACAATGTCGTAGTATTTTTCAAACATGATTAATAATCAGTTAAAGCAACCTGGAGTCTGTCATTCCCGCGAAAACGGGAATCCAGTATGGTTTTACCTGGATTCCGGACCAAGCCCGGAATGACAAAATAGATAAAATCTTTTTTAATAATAGCATAAGAAAAGGCATAACGACACTATACAAAAAAAGGTTGGGGATTTCAATGAAGACTTTGCCATGCGTAAGACTGAATTAATTAGGGGCCTTCGTGTAAGCGAGAAGGTTCATATATATCTCTTTAACCTTGCCCTCTCTTTTGAAAAGAGAGGGCAAGGGGGAGTTTCTTTACCACCTGGATGATAAGGTACCATTGTCCGTAAAAATCTGTTCTATTTCAGCCCTTGTCCTTCATAAAAAGGCAATACGCGATCATAGAGAATATCAACGGTCGTTTGACGTTTTTGAGTTATTATGTTTTATAATATAAAAATATTTACTTAAGACAAAATAATCTGTGAATTATTAATTAGGGAAAAAATTATATGAATAAGCTACGCATTGCTGTTTTTGGTGGGGGCTATTGGGGAAAGAATTTAATCAAAAACTTCTCCGACTCTGGGAAGGGAGAGGTTAAAATAGTATGTGATCTAAACCAGGAGGTTTTAAAAGATACAATCTCCCAGTTCCCTTTTCTGGAGGCCACGTCGGATTTTAATAAAGTTCTGAAAGACCAGCAGATTGATTGTGTGGCAATTGCCACCCCCCCTAGTCTTCATTATCCGGTAGCCAAGGAAGCTCTCCTTGCCAAAAAGCACACGTGGGTGGAAAAACCTTTGGCAATGCAAATTAAGGAAGGAGAAGAATTGGTTCACTTAGCTAGAAAGGAGGGCTTGGTTCTTTTTGTTGACGAAACCTTCCTCTACGACCCAGCTTTGAAATTAGTGAAGGAAATGGTTGATGCAGAAAAAGTGGGTAACGTTTATCATCTCCTTTTTCAGAGGCTCGGGATGGGACGGGTGCGTTGTGACTCCAATGTCTGGTGGAATTCAGCCCCCCATGACATTTCCATTCTCCGCTACCTCATCCCCTATCAAGTAAAAAATATTTGCTTGAAAAATTTTTGTTATCTTCAAAAGGATATCGAAGATGTGGCATGGGCTTCTCTTGAATTTGATGATGGAATTTCTGCCTGCATTAACTTGAGCTGGTTTTATCCTCTAAGCACTGCCAGCGTCACCGTTATTGGGAGTAAGGGGGCAATCCACTATGAAGGCCGTTTTCAGGCTCGCAAAGTAAGTATTTATAAATTCAACCTTGGGTCACCGCCAGAAAAAAAAGTTAACGGAGTTCCTTCACCCAACATTATCCCCATTAATGCCACGTTAGAAGAAGAAATAACTGCTTTTGGAAACCTTACGCCCCTTGAGATCGCTTGCCAACATTTTTTGGAGTGCATAGAAGATAAAAAGGAACCGATAAGTAGTGGTCAAAACTCTTTAAAAGTTCTCCATCTTCTGGAAACCGGAGAAATTTCAAACCAAAAAGGAGGTATCCCCGTCACAATACCAAGGGGAAACTGATGTCCAAAAAGGTAAAACGCTCCTCAAGCTTATTTTTAGCTTTGTTATCATTTTTTATCTATTTTCGGGGGCCCCTTTTAATCAGATTTTGCTGGCCTTAAGAAATGTGCAGGGACGCTTTATCGTAAGCGCTATGTTTTTTTCTTCACCTGGGGGCATAAGCAACTCAACCGCTTTAGCCTTTTCCCTTCTTTGTTTGGTGGTCGTTTGGAGCGTAAGCCTTTTGGGTGGGGTTGTTTATCTTTTAGGAAATTCCCAAGCCAACGTTAAAGATCAAATTCCCGCCCAACCAATAGAAGAGGTTGAATCTAAACTCTCGTTTAATTAAATACGGAGGCTCTCAATGGATACAACAGCAAAAACCATCGAGAAAAAAAATATTCCCCTGTTAGATTTACGCCGTGGCCTTGAGCCGGTGGAAAAAAAAATTAAAGAGGAGTGGGACCGAATTTTCAAAAGTATGAAGCTCTTTAACGGCAATAACTTAAAAAAATTTGAGGAAGATTTTGCGCATTATTTGAGAGTGCGTTACGCATATGGGGTCGCATCAGGGACTGATTCCCTTATCTTAGGAGTGATTGCAAGCAATATTGGCAAAGGAGATGAGGTCATACTTCAATCGAATGGTTTTTTGGCTGCGGTGGAGGCGATTAGACTATCAGGAGCCAAGCCGGTAGTTGTAGATATTGAGGAGGATAGTTTTGGCCCGGACCCGGTTCAGATTGAAAAGGCAATTTCAGAAAAAACCAAAGCAGTGCTTATTGTTCATATGTATGGCCATCCTGTAAAGGTAGATCCCATCTCTGATATTTGTCGTAAGCATGGACTGAAATTAATCGAAGATTGTTCCCACGCTCATGGAACCGAATACAAAGGCCGCAAAGTCGGAAGCTTTGGTCATGTAGGGTGCTTTAGCTGTGGGGTAGTAAAAAATCTTAATGCTTATGGCGATGCCGGAGTAGTGGTTACTAATGATGAGAGCACCGCTCATTATCTCAATTACCTCCGAGTCCACGGGCAGGTAAAAAAGAATAACCACGCTTTTTATGGGTTCAACAGCCGACTCGATGAACTTCAGGCAGCAGTGCTCAGGGTTAAGCTTAATTACCTGGATGAAAAGAACGCAAAACGAAGGGCAATTGCGCAGAAATATTGTGAGGCATTCGCGAAAATAAAGGGTATCAAATTACCTCCTCAAGGTGATATTAATTGCCGCAGCGTGTATCACCAATTTGTGATTCGGATTCCCAAGCGTGAAGCATTGACGGCTCATTTGAAATCTTGGGGCATTGAGTGCGGGATTCATTATCCGGTGCCTTTACACCTCCAACCAGCGTGGGGGAAAAATAATTTTGGCACCTACCACTTGCCACGGGTGGAGAAAGCATCTCAAGAGATTCTCTCACTGCCAGTTTATCCAGAACTCAACGAGAATGAAATTGATTACGTTATTGAAGCGGTGAAGGATTTTTTTTAAAAGAACAGACCCTCGAGTAAGAGTCATCGAGCATAAACAAAACTATGAAGAATGCTGCTTTGGATGCTTTTTTTTTGCTTTTGCGAATAGTTTCGCTTTTTTAGTCAACCGTGGTCCTTTTTTAATACCCAGAACAATTTTTAAACATAACCAGAGTGTTTTAATTGAAAACCAAATTGTTTCCCGGCAAAAATATCGGGCCGGGATTTTATAGGTTAGTTTCAACAGCCCTTTGATTGAACCACAATACCGGTAATAATCTATAGCATCAGGAGAGTCATAGTACGAGATGATTCTCGGTTTATTTATCTTTTGCAGAATGTCGTTTAAAAAATTTTCCATGATTTTGATTAGCGCATCATTACCTTTGAAACCCGTTGAATCAAGTGAAACATTATCTCCCTGCAGGACATAAGAACCCAAGACCTGCGAAGTTCCATAAACTGTCCCTAAAAGCATAGAAGCATAAACTAAAATAGTATCTTGGGGACGTTTCATTTCTTCCGGCAGAGGGAAAATCTTTCTGGCCAGAGATCGGGTCAGGGCAAGCCCGCTGGTAGGAGAAGCAACATAGTGCAAAAAACCCCATTTTTGAACATACCGATATACTGCCTCAGGGTCGGTTAGTTTTTCAAAGAGACTATTTTTTTTATGACCATTCAGGGTGCGTAATGAACCGGGTCGGTAAAAAAGGATAATTCCCTCCTCAGTGGTCACTTCCAGACGATGGTAAATCAGCACTTCTGGGTTTTGCGGCATAACCTGGAGAAAATAGTTGACCATCGTTTCCGCCTTGTGCGGGGAAGAAATATCATCGGCATCCAAAAAAAAGATGATCTCCCCTTGGCTCGCAAAAAAACCAGCATTCGTTGCGGAAATCTCCCCTCCATTTTCCTGAAAAACCGGTATTATCTGGTCTCCGTAACTTTTAATGATATGGCGGGAATTATCAGTAGAACCATCGTCAACAACGATAACTTCTTTCATCGGATAGGTCTGCTGAAGAGCGCTATCAATGGCCCGGGGGAGGAACTTTTCATAGTTATAGCTGGTAATAATAATNCTNGCCAGGGGAAGGTNNCTGGAATGNAGGTGGNCNTTTTTGTTNGTTANGCTTNGATTCGGGCATAACGTGTTAATTGCTCGGAAATAAGAAAGTTCCAAAAAATAATTTTTCAGCACCTGATAGATATTTTCATTTCTACCAATAGCATAAGAAAGGCATAATAGCAGTATATAAAAAAAGGCAGATTATTTCAATGAAGAGTTTGCTATCCATAAAGTTACTGAATTAATTAGGAGGTGAGGTCGCCTATAACAAGTTCTAATGCAGCTACAGCTGACATTGCCGTCCCTCGATTGCATTTTTGAGCCAGACGCTCGCTTCGGCCGGGGTGAATTAAATTTCTAAAGTCTCGCGCTAAGTCTATTTGTTTCGCAGTTTCCTCCTTGATTATTTTAAGGTATTTTGTCACTTCAACAAGTTGGCATAAGCCCAACTCATTTAGATTTTTGTTGAATTTTAAATTAGATAAAACTTCGGACAATTTAGTTGAGTCAGTTTTGGGAGATGATAACGCCCAAAGTAGAAGGGCTTCGATTACCGACCCAGCCAAGATAGTGGCTGCCTTCCATTCTCCGTTTGCAAGAGCTCGGTCAACTGCGCTTATATCTATGCGAAGATTTTCTTTAAAATCACTATCACCTATAAAGACTAATTCGCTCGTAGATGCAGCAGGAAATTCATCTGGACAAAGCTCAAGAGCTTGGCGAAGTAATGTTATAGGACTCAACCTATTGAATTTGCCAAACCCTTTAAGAGGGTGCTCACCTGGTTGGGATTTCCATATTTCTATTTTGTTCCGAATAACCGAGACGGCAATGATATACTTAGCATAATTTTCCCCTTCAAGAGTAATCAGCTCAGAAGGAATTCGATCAACCATGTTTAGAATAGCTGCTAAATGGCCTGAGAATGCGCTTTCAATTTGCCAGTATTGTAATTCCTCAGACTCATCTTTTCTGTTGTCGGGAAAAAATTTATCAATTATTGTTACCACCTGACTAGGTAAAATTCGTGACATTTATTCTCCTTACTTCTGAAATTGTTTCAATAATAGGGTCATGGTGGGGTCCTTAAATCATTTCTCCCTTTTCCACACTCACTTTTCACCGCCCTTTCCATTTTTCCCGATAGAAAATTTCCTCAAGGGGCTTTCTCTTTTTTACTGGGTTTGCATCAGTATCCTTTGGGTAGCCAACGCTCAGCAGGGCCAGCACCCTTACTGTTTTGGGAATATCCAAAATTTCTTTAATCTTTTTTTCATTAAACCAGCCAATCCAGCAGGTACCCAGGCCAAGTTCGGTTGCTTTGAGTACTATATGCTCCATTGCGATATCGAGGTCTATCTGATAATATTCGATTCCGGTTACCAAACTTCCTATCCGGTTAGCCAAAATGTCCAATTGAGCACACCCAACGATTACAAGAGGTGCGGTGGCTATCCATGAATTTCTGACGATAGGAAGCATGCCATCCTGAGCGATCTTTTGGATAAGCGTACGATCGGTGACCGCGATAAAGCGCCAGGTCTGGCTGTTACAGGCGGATGGTGCCACTCTGGCTGCTTCGAAGATGGCTTTGATATCTTCCACTTTTATTGGCTGAGAAGTATATCCCCTGACTGATCTGCGCGCTTCTAAAATTTCATCTAACGTCATTTTTTGAATCCGGAAAAATCATAATAAAAATTGTAAAACAAGTCATTCCAAATGTCTATCCAAGCTCCGGTACTGAATAGCTTCCGCGATATGGCAAGGCTGGATTGATTCTTCCTTGGCTAAATCAGCAATGGTGCGTGAAACTTTTAGGATTCGGGTATACGCCCGTGCGCTTAAACCTAATTTATCAATTGCGGTCTCCAGGAGACGTTTTGAATCCTCTCCAATCTGGCAATATTTTTTAATATACCGGGAGGTCATCTGTGCATTGCAATGAATTTTACTATGACTGAATCGTTCACTTTGGATTGTCCGGGCTTCCTCCACCCTTTGCCTGATCACTGCAGAAGACTCTCCCAGAGATTCCTGAGATAAATCCTTATATTTTACCGCCGGAACTTCGATGTGAATATCCATCCGGTCCAGAAGAGGACCGGAGACTCTTGATTTGTACCGCTGAATCTGGGGAGGGGTGCAGATGCAGGGCCGCTGAAGGTCTCCGTAAAAACCGCAGGGACACGGGTTCATGGCCGCAACCAGCATAAACTGGGCCGGAAAGGTGAGCGAGGTTGACGCTCGGGCAATAGTAACTTTGCCGTCTTCCATCGGCTGGCGCATCACCTCCAGCACATTTTTCCGAAATTCAGGAAGCTCATCCAGAAACAAAACTCCATGGTGCGCTAAGCTCACTTCTCCGGGTTTGGGAAACGTCCCTCCTCCGATAAGACCGGCATCAGAAATCGTATGGTGCGGGGAGCGAAACGGGCGCGTAGTGATAAGAAAACGACTCTCTCCCAGGAGACCGAGCACACTGTGAACTTTGGTCGCCTCGAGCGCTTCATCGAGCGTCATGGGCGGCAGGATAGAAGGCAGACGCCGGGAAAGCATGGTCTTGCCTGATCCCGGAGGCCCGATCATAAGCACATTGTGCCCGCCGGCAGCAGCGATCTCCAGAGCGCGTTTTACATGCTCTTGCCCTTTAACCTCATTAAAATCTTTAGAATACTCGTCCGCTTTAACAAAGAGCGAACTGAGATTAATCTGGGAAGGAGTGAGGGAAAGCTGCTCATTGAAAAAATCTACCACCTCTCCCAGGTCTCGAACACCGATCGCCTCTATTCCCTGTACTACTGCTGCCTCCGTAGTATTGTCTACCGGGAGAAGAAGCCCTTTTACATTCTGGCTTTTAGCCGCGAGCGCCATCGGAAGACTTCCCCGGATTGGTTTTATCCGCCCGTCTAAGGAAAGTTCACCCACGATAAAATATTTTTTGAGTTTATCAGGCTTAATGATCCCGGAGGCAGAAAGAATTCCAACCGCGATGGGGAGGTCGAATATTGATCCTTCCTTTTTGATATCCGCGGGAGCCAGATTAACTGTTATCCTCCGTTCCGGATATTCGTATCCGGCATTTTTTATCGCCGCCCGCACTCGGTCCTTGCTCTCTTTGACTGCCCCTTCCGGCAACCCAACCGTCGAAAAAGCCGGTAACCCGAGAGCAATATCCACTTCTACTTCAACCTGGTAGGCATCAATGCCAAGGATAGCTGCGCTTAAAACTCGGGAAAGCATAATCCCCCTTGTTCCCTAAAAAGGTTAGTATTCGTTCATCGTTATTTACCATAACCTGTTAATTTTGCAAGCTTCTTTATTTCCGGGAAAAAGGGGGAGGGTTTCAGTCTCCTTCTTGTGCCGTATTATTGTTTAACCATCAGAAAATAAAAAGTTTTTTAAAAAAATTTCCTTATCTTCTTGCCGGTAAAACTGATACCGCCTGTTTTTCTTGCCTGATATTTTATTAATTATTTTAATTGTTTATATTTTTTGTTGTGGTCCCACGGGAAAGGTCCAAAGGTAAATGTTTATTGACTTAGCAAGGTTTTTGGTATAATATATAATACTTCTTTAAATTATTCATTCGGTGTTTTTAGCACAAATGCCGAGAACAGTTAGGCAAGAATTATGTTAACCATAAAAGAAGGTAACGGAAAATCATTTAAAGTTGGGGATAAGGCAGTCTACCCCGCTCATGGGGTCGGAGTAATCGAATCTATCGAGATTAAGGAAGTTTCCGGCGCTCAACATACATTTTATATGCTCCGGATATTAGATAACGATATGACGATCATGATCCCCACCAAAAATATTCATTCCGTGGGTTTGCGGGAAGTGGTTTCTAAAAAAGATGTCACCAAGATTTATGGAATATTAAAAGATAAAACCATATCTTTGGGGAACCAGGCCTGGAATCGAAGGTATCGGGAGTATATGAGCAAAATAAAGACCGGCTCGCTGTTTGAGATTGCCGTGGTATTGCGAGACCTGATTTTGCTGAAAATGGACAAAGACCTTTCTTTTGGAGAAAAACGTATCCTGGATATGGCTCGAAACTTGCTCGTCAAAGAACTTTCGATTGCAAAAAATCGAACTGAAGAAAGCATTAAGCACGACTTAGAAACCATCTTCGGTTGTTAGTTTTAGCCCCGGCTTTTGGCTGGGGTTATTTTTTTTTAGAAAGGAGGTGAAAAACACAAAAATGATCCACAAACTAATTCTCATTATCCTGACTTCTTTATTGGGATACTTTCTGGGGGACAAGTTATTCATCACCCAAATCGCTTCTCTCATAGGTTTAGGGTGTGGAACTATCGTGGGTCTTGCAATCATAATCCTCGAGCGGAAAATCGAAAAAATGACTACGTGGGTCATCCTTGGGGGGGTATTCGGGTTAGTTGTTGGACTATTTATAGCAAACCTCTTCACCCATATCTTTTTAACTTATAGCGCTCAACCACCGGAAACGGTCGTTGACATGAGCCTCTTGATCAATGCCATCTTCGGATATTTAGGCCTTACTATGGGAATGAAAAAAGTTAAAGAGCTTGATTTAAGCAGGCTGAAGATATTTTCTAAGGGGACTGNTTCTCACCCTAAAGAAAACTACAAAATTTTAGATACCAGTGTCATCATTGATGGAAGAATTTTTGATATTTGCGAGACTGGGTTTATTGAAGGAACATTAGTAATTCCCCAGTTTGTTCTCCAGGAACTTATGCGGATTGCCGACTCTTCTGATCCTTTAAGAAAAACCCGGGGCAGAAGAGGGCTTGATATTTTAAAAAAAATCCAAAAGCAGACTGATTTGGATGTAATCATTAGTGATCAGGATTTTTCCAAGATCAAGGAAGTTGACCATAAGTTGGTTGCATTGGCCCAAAAAATGGGAGGCGTCATCGTTACGAATGATGTCAATTTAAATGAGATCGCGGAAATTCAAGGTATTACGGTTTTTAATATTAATCAACTTGCCTCGGCATTAAGGCCGATTGTTTTACCGGGTGAAATTATAAATGTGTATGTCCAGAAAGAGGGCAAAGAACACGGGCAGGGGATTGCTTACTTGGATGATGGTACGATGGTGGTGGTAAAAGAAGGAAAAAGAATCATCGGGAAAAACGCGGAGGTTGCGGTGACCAGTGTCCTCCAGACCACCGCGGGCAGGATGATCTTTGCCGAAGCAAAAGAGAATTCTCACAATCAGAATATCCACCGCTTGAAATAAAAATTTATTCAAGAAGAAAACCCAAAATCGCCCCGCAAAGAAACGTTTTGGGTTTTCTCTGTTTAGCAGGCGTGAAAAAGAATAGTGCGATAATCTTGGCTGCTGGAAAAGGAACCCGAATGGGAGGAGAAGAGGGAAAAGCTTTTTTGCCCCTTTTGGGAAAACCTCTTGTGGCCTGGACCCTTTTGGTTTTTGAGTCTTCCCCGGAGATCCAGGAAATTATTGTCGTTGTTCCACCAGGGCAAGAAAATGATTGTCGAAAAAAAATTCTATTCCCGTATAATATCTCCAAAGCAAAAATAGTTTCCGGGGGAGCGGAGCGGCAGGATTCCTTGTGGAATGGTTTTGTGGAAATTCATGCGCTCTGCAATATCGTTGTCATCCACGATGGCGCGCGGCCATTGTTAGACCGAGAAACCTTGAAGAAAGCCCTGGATGCGGCAGAGCACGATGGGGCTTCAGTCGTAGCCGTTCCGGTCAAAGACACGATAAAAATCGGGGATGAGAAAAAAATGGTCATCAAAACCTTGGACCGCAACATTCTCTGGGCTGCCCAAACTCCACAGGCCTATCAGTACCCCATCATTAAAGAAGCGCTGGAAAAAGCAAAAGAAGACGCCTTTTATGGCACTGACGATTCATCGCTGGTAGAGAGAATCAGCGTACCTGTCCGCATTATTCCTGGTTCTTATGAAAATATCAAAGTCACCACTCCGGATGATGTGATTTTTGGAGAGACCATCTTGCGTAGGCGACTGAAAAATAACCAATCGGAACGGAGAAATAAACCATGCGAGTAGGTTTTGGATATGATGTTCATCGTTTAGTAGAAGGAAGAAAGCTGGTGTTGGGTGGCGTAGAATTCCCTCATTTTCGAGGCCTCTTAGGTCACTCGGATGGGGATGTTGTTCTCCACGCCATTTGCGATGCTATCCTCGGAGCAGCGTCGTCAGGAGATATCGGTATTCACTTTCCCAATAATGACTCTCGTTTTAAAGATATTTCAAGCCTCGCTCTCTTAGAGGAAACTCATGAAATTATCAAAGGCAAGGGCTTTATGGTTAAAAATATTGATGTCACCATTGTGGCCGAGAAACCACGGATTGCAGAAATAGCGCCTTTGATGAAAGAGAAAATCGCTAAAGTCTTAAAGATTAATCGGGAAGACATTAATATCAAGGCCACAACCAACGAAGGTTTGGGTTTTATTGGCAGGGAAGAAGGAATCGCCGCTTTTGCTGTTGCCTTAGTAAAAAGGATTATAAGGACGTTTAGGAAATATGAACCAGAAGAAGAGTAGCGTGCGCTTTGCTCCCAGCGCGACCGGCCATATCGATCTTAAGCACTACCGGAGCAACGTATTCGCTATTCGAGACGCAAAAAACATCAAGGGACAAAAGCTTTTTATGCCACTGAGGGGCGACGAGACAGGCTCAAGGATGGGAACTGGAAAAAGTGCTCCCGATCCTAGGTAAAACGGCTGCGCTGGAGCGCATCAATCAGGTTATCGCAAACTATAAATTATCATCGTAGTCAATACGCCCTTATTTTCCCAACCACGGAAAACGAACAACGCTCCCAACGAAAAAGGAGGAAGCCGATGATTAAGACACCTGAGTTCAACAAATTTGTCGGCACCAACAAGTATATTGTTTCCCCGGCGTTGCAAAATGCCGTCAATGTTGCCATTGCTCTCGGAAGACCTTTGCTGGTAAAAGGAGAGCCGGGAACAGGAAAAACCCTGCTCGCGCATAACATTGCCCTCGGGTTGAATAAGAAACTCATTGTTTGGAATATTAAATCCACCACCAAAGCGAGAGACGGCCTTTATTTTTATGACACCGTACAACGCCTCAATGATGCCCGGTTTGGCGATTGCGATATCTCCGATATTCAGCACTATATCAAGTTAGGCACGCTCGGCGAAAGCTTTATCGCTCCCGAGCAAGGAGTGCTTCTCATCGACGAAGTCGATAAGGCGGATATTGAGTTCCCTAACGACCTCCTCAATGAACTGGATGACATGAGCTTTTACATACCGGAGACCAGAAAAACGATCACCGCTCAGCATCGGCCGATTGTGATTATCAC
>JGI20214J51088_10002667_pt1 | contig 11845 bp, 4 predicted proteins | sample WetSurMetagenome_FD_51088 | JGI IMG/M metagenome (IMG submission 51088)
GTAATAGGTGCTCTTGGTTATTTCCTTATCCGGTTTATTATTAATCGGGAAAAGATTAAAAATGAACTTGTTTTTGAAAGGATTAAGGCAAGAAATCTTCACGAACTTGATATGCTTAAGTTAAGGCTTTTCACAAATATCTCGCACGAAATAAGAACACCGCTTACACTAATTCTTGGCCCTCTCGAAAAACTGATTTCTAATAAGGTTCCTGAAGCAGATATACCTGCACACCTGGCTGTGGTTTACCGTAATACCCGACAACTTGACAGACTCATAAATCAGCTGCTCGACTTCAGGAAGCTGGAGACAGGAAACCTTAAGCTTGAACTTACTCAGGAGGACATGGTCAGTCTGGTATCAAATGTTGTGAGATCCTTTGAAGAATTTGCAAAGGAGAACAAAATCACCTTGGAATTTCATACACTTAAGAAGAAACTTGTAGCAATATTTGATCCGGATAAGGTCGAGACTGTACTTAATAATCTCATATCAAATGCTTTAAAGTACACTGATGAAGAAGGAACAGTTTCAGTTCATCTTTCTCTTGTATTTGCTCCTGAAGATGATGATTCTCTTAACAGTCAGCCTGAAAANCAATTTATTGAAATCTCAGTGAAAGATACCGGGAAAGGAATTTCTGAGACTAATATCGATAAAATATTCACCAGGTTTTTCAGGATTGACTCAAAAAACGAAAGCTCCGGTACCGGTATTGGACTATCTCTTGTTAAAGAACTGGTCAAACTGCACAAAGGAAACATTACAGTGATCAGTAAGCCGGGGAAAGGATCAAAATTTACCCTGCGTTTGCCTTATGAAACTGAAGTTCCGGGAGAAATCCTGAGGACCACCGAGGAAATTGTACAAAACAAATCAGATAAAACAGATTACAGCATTTTNATTAATGAGCTTCCTGATGAATTAAACACGCAGATAATGCTTATTGTGGAAGACAATCCTGATGTCAGATTTTTTATCCGAAGCCATTTTGATTCAGTTTATAAGATTTATGAAGCAAAAAACGGACAGGAAGGCTGGAATCTTGCAATAAAAGTCATTCCTGATGTTATAATAAGTGATATATTAATGCCTGATGTTGACGGATACGAATTCTGCAAGCGCATTAAGAAAGATGAGCGTACATCACATATACCTGTATTGTTACTTACTGCACTCCACTCAAAGGAACATGAACTNGAAGGATTATCTTGCGGTGCCGATGATTTTATTACCAAGCCATTTGATATTTCAATCCTTCAGACTAAAATTGAAAATATTCTTCAGGCACGAAGATCACTCAGGGAGAAATATACCAGAGAGATGATTCTGAAACCTTCCGACATTAAAATTACATCTCCNGATGAGCGTTTTCTAAGGAAAGCTATTGAGGTGGTTGAAAAAAACATATCCAATTCTGATCTTGATATTGAGCATTTTGCCACCGAGGTAGGTGTCAGCCGGATGCANCTTTACCGTAAATTCAATGCATTGACTAATATGACTGTCAAGGAATTTATCAGGAGCATCAGACTTAAAAGAGCGGCCCANCTTCTTCAGGAGAAGAAAATGAGCATAACTGAAATTGCATATGCGGTAGGATTTAAGGATCTTTCGCATTTCAGAAAATGTTTCCGGAGCGAATATGGGATGAGTGCCTCTGAATATGTCAGGCAGAGTTCCATTACCTCGATGAACTGATTTTTCAACCCCATTTCCAGTTATTTTGTTGAAGCTCAGTCAGAGACATACGATTTCCATCCTATAGTGCTAAACGTTTGAGAAAATTTCCACTGCTATTTGGGAATTATATCCCGTTCCGGGAAACAGAACACTCCTGTTTGGGAAGTATTATACCGGACATTCATTAATCATATTCTAACTTGCCTTAAAATAATAAAGCTGAATGGCAGAAACTGATCATTTTCTGAATAGGTTGAATTCAAAATATCTGTTGGGATTTATTTTTTGCTGTCTTTGTCTTTCAGGAGGAGCACAGGATTCTTTTAAAATGTCGAAAGATTCTGTATCGCGACTTTCTAAAGTGTGGGTGGCTGATAATGGCGATGGTACGTATAATAATCCCATTCTATATGCAGATTATTCTGATCCGGATGTTATCAGGGTTGGTGATGATTATTATATGACAGCATCTTCCTTTAATTGTGTTCCAGGGCTTCCTGTCCTTCGATCAAAGGACCTCGTTAACTGGAATCTGGTCGGATATGCTCTTCAAAAACTTCAACCTATCAATGTTTTTAACAGACCACAACACGGGAATGGAGTTTGGGCTCCATGCATACGATATCATCTGAATGAATTCTATATCTATTTTCCCGATCCCGACAGGGGTATATTTCTTGTAAAAGCAAAGAAACCTGAAGGTCCATGGTCCGAACCTATTCTGGTAAAAGCAGGTAAGGGACTCATTGATCCATCACCAATATGGGACGATGATGGAAATGCTTACATGGTTTTTGCATTTGCCGGTAGCAGGGCTGGAATTAAAAGTGTTTTGATTATCAGCAGAATGAATTCTGAAGGTACAATATTGTACGATGAAGGAACAATGATCTTTGATGGTCATCAGGCAAATTCTACAGTTGAAGGGCCAAAATTATATCATAGAAACGGCTATTATTATATTTTTGCTCCGGCAGGNGGAGTTCAAAATGGCTGGCAACTGGCTCTGCGTTCAAGAAATATTTTCGGGCCATACGAAGAAAANGTTGTTCTTAACCGTGGTAACACGACAGTTAACGGACCCCACCAAGGTGCATGGGTTGACACTCCAGGAGGAGAGAATTGGTTTATTCATTTTCAGGATAAAGAAGCATACGGACGGATAGTTCATCTAGAGCCAATGAAATGGATTAATGACTGGCCATTTATCGGTATAGATCAGAATGGTGATGGTATTGGAGAACCGGTAGCTTCTTGCCATAAACCTGATGTAGGAAAGACTTATCCTCCTGTTACACCTCCTGAAAATGATGAATTCAATGGTTTTGCTCCNGGTCCTCAATGGCAATGGGCTGCCAATCCAAACATAAAATGGGGATACTCCAGCGGAAATCTTGGCTTTTTCCGGTTAAACTGTATTCCACGACCGGATAGTTGTAAAAACCTATGGGATGTACCTAACCTTTTGCTTCAGAAGTTTCCTTCAAAAGAATTTATTGCAACTGCTGCACTGACTTTCAATAGCTGGTCGGATGGTGAAGAGACAGGAATGATAGTTATGGGAAAGGATTATCAGTATATCTCAATAAATCGGTCGGGCGGTAAGTTAAATATCAGAGTAGTGAATTGCATAGATGCAGCTAAAGGAGGTACCGGAAAAACTCTTTATTCATGTGAAATAAAGGAATCAAAAATCTTTTTCAAAATTAATGTACGAGATAAAGCAATGTGCAGCTTCAGCTATAGCATTGATGGCAAGGTATTTATCGAAGCAGGTAATGTATTCAAAGCATCACCGGGTATATGGATTGGCGCAAAAATCGGATTTTTTGCTCTACGTGATGGTTTCCTTAATGATGCGGGGAATGCAGATATTGACTGGTTCAGAATAGAAAAAAACGAATAAATAAAAAGATAATTATGAAAGTCACTTTCCGGAAAAAATACATCCTGTTTATTGAATTGGTGGTTTTAGCTGCTACAAGTCTCTCATGTCTTCAGACTGTTGATAAAAATATATCGGCTGCCGGTCTCCTGACGGTGGAAGGCTTTGAAATGCCACCTATAAATGAGCCTGTTATTCCCGAAAATTCTGTGTCTATTGTTGATTTTGGAGCTGTCGGCGACGGGCAAACCCTGAATACAAAGGCAATCGCAGACGCAATAGCTGAAGTATCAGGAAAAGGTGGCGGGAAGGTGATAATACCCAGGGGATTATGGCTGACTGGTCCAATCATTCTGAAAAGCAATATTAACATTTTTACCGAAGAAGGAGCACTTGTTATCTTCAGTAGCGATAAGGATCTCTATCCTTTAATAAAGACCAGTTTCGAGGGGAGTAATACTGTCAGATGCACTTCGCCTATCTATGGAAAGGATCTTGAAAACATAGCCTTTACTGGGAAGGGAGTTTTTGATGGTACGGGAGAGGCCTGGAGAGCAGTTAAGAAAGAAAAGCTTACCGAATCGCAGTGGAACGATCAGGTTAAAACAGGTGGCATTGTGAGTAATGATGGTAAAACATGGTATCCATCCGAGTCATACATAGAGGGACAGAATATCAGTGAGATGAATGTGCCGGCACAGTTAACCAACCTGGAAGATTTTAACAAGATCAAAGATTTTCTCCGCCCCGTGATGGTGAGCCTGGTCAGTTGCAGGAAAATACTCTTCGACGGGCCTGTCTTCCAGAATTCACCGGCCTGGTGCCTGCACCCTCTGATGTGTGAGCATCTGACTATCAGAAATGTTACAGTGAAGAATCCATGGTTTTCACAGAATGGAGATGGACTTGATATCGAATCGTGTAAAAACAGTATAGTATATAACTGTAGTTTTGATGTAGGCGATGATGCCATCTGTATAAAATCGGGTAAAGACGCTGATGGCAGGAAAAGAGCAAGACCAACTGAAAATCTGGTCATAAGGGATTGTATTGTCTTTCATGGTCATGGCGGAGTGACGATAGGCAGTGAAATGTCGGGCGGAGTAAAAAACGTTTTTGTCAGCGGCTGCACATTCATAGGTACAGATGTGGGTCTCCGATTTAAAAGCAACCGAGGCAGGGGAGGTGTTGTTGAGAATATTGTTTTTACCGATATAACTATGATCAACATCCCAACCCAGGCAATCTCATTTAATATGTATTATGGTGGCTTGTCTGTTTCAGAAATGTTAGCAGAAGACAGAAATATAGAAACGAAAACCGAACCAATTCCAGCAGTAAGTATTAAAACGCCTGTTTTCAGAAATATCACAATTAAGAATTTAACCTGTAAGGGAGCCTCTCAGGCTGCATACCTCCAGGGATTACCTGAGCTGAATCTCGAAAAAATCACTCTTGAGAATATCAATATTGAGGCTGACAATGGATTGTCGTGTATCGATGCCAACGGGATTTCAATAAAAAGCCTTCAACTTGTCATAAAAAATCCACCAATCCTATACTTCAAAAACAGCATGAATGTCGCAATTGATAAGCTCGATGTTCCGAAAAATCAAAATGCGAATGTTGAAATTGAAGGTGAGAGATCAAAAAACATAACAATCAGAACCATTAACCCCGGAAGTATAAAGATGAGCATAGCCGGTAACAAAGTTGATACCACGACAATAAAGATTCTATGAAGCATTTGAGAAAACCATACCTGCTATTTGGGAAATATGTCCCGTTGAGGGAATCAAACCGCTCATCTTTGGGAAGAATTTCACGAACCCTTTGGCAGGCATAGTTTAACTTAGATAGTATAATTCTGGTTGAAATGAACAAATTGTATACTGATCTGAAAAGAGCGAACTGGATTATAATAATAGTTTCATTCGGACTTTTGTTCGCCTTGATGATATTGTTTTTAATAAGTTTCTAGCAGAATTTGAAATGTAACCATATAATAAGTACTTGTATCCTAAATATTTAAAAAAGCAAAAATAACTAACATTAATCTAAATCTATCTATGAAAAAAACTATTAAAGTCTTTCTGATGCTTCTTCTCTTTATTACGAGTACATCAGGAATGTTTGCACAGATAACGGTTACAGGAACGGTGGTTGACACCGAAAAGAAACCAGTTGTCGGCGCAAATGTTGTTGTCAAGGGGACAACAACCGGGACAATGACAGATGTTAATGGTAAATTTACCATCAACGCACCATCATCTTCAAGTATTGTTACAATTTCTTTTATAGGGTTTGTAGCTCAGGATTTTCTGGTTGGCAACTCTAATGTAATAAATGTTACCATGATAGCAGAAGCAACAGCTCTCACAGAAGTTGTTGTAATAGGATATGGTACAGTCAAAAAGCGTGATATAACCGGATCCGTGGCATCTGTTACNGGAACACAGATTGCTGCTGTGCCAGTTTCAAATGCTGCTCAGGCGATGACAGGTAAACTAGCGGGGGTTAACGTCATTTCACAGGACGGTCGTCCCGATGCTTCGATATCAATNCGTGTACGAGGGGGAGGTTCTATTTCGCAGAGCAATGATCCTCTATTTATTGTTGACGGATTTCCTGTATCTTCAATAAGTGACATTCCTGGCGACCAGATTGAAAGTATCGATGTATTAAAAGATGCCTCCTCAACAGCAATATATGGAGCAAGAGGGGCAAACGGTGTAATTATGGTAACAACCAGAAGCGGTAAAGCCGGGAAACTGACGGTAACCTACGACGGTTATATGCAGTTTAAACAGCCGACAAAATACCTCGAAACTATGAATGCATACGACTATATTGCCTATAACTGGGGTTATGCCAAGGCGATCAGTTCTGCTTACCAAAATGCTTGGGAAATGTTGTGGGGTATTGGAAGTCAGGCTGCAACATATAATAATGCAGATGGTATAGACCATTATAAAAGTGTTGNAGCTAAAAATTTCTCAAAAGATGCTTATGGCAATGCTTTCTCGCATAGCCACAATTTTAATATCAGTAACGGAGATGACAAAACAAAATACCTGTTTTCACTTAACTATATCGACGATGACGGTATGAAGATTAATTCATGGGTGAAAAAGGCAAATGCATCTTTCAAGCTTGATCAGAAACTGCTCGAGAGACTAAAATTTTCTTTTGATACGCGTTATTCGAATATTGATGTAATGGGAAGCGAATCAACGATTAACGGTAAAGGTTCTATTTTGTCTACGTCATATCAGTTTCGCCCGATTGCTACATCTGATGTTTTGGGTGAACTTAATGATCAGGTGAATACTCAGCTGGGTATGTATGATCAGGTTTTACAGGACAGGTATAATCCTGTAGCCCGTATGAAGGATTTATTGCCTGAAACGATAAACAGGACACTTCGTTCAAATGGTGCCTTGAGCTGGGACATTATTAATGGTCTTACTGCGAGATCTGAAATAGGTTTGACTTCTTTCTGGAACAAAGCATATACCTGGTCGGGTGCTGTGTACAATGATTATCTGACTGCAAATGGAGACAAAACATTTGGTGGAGATGCAAGAATAAGATCCACTGAAGGATGGAGCCTTCGGTGGGCAAATACCCTGAGTTACGAAATAAAAGGTCTTGGAAAGGATCAGACATTAAATATTATGGCAGGTCAGGAAATGACCAATTCAAGCTCTTCATATGTTGAGATTTTTGGTAAAAAATATCCCTCCGGTTTCGATTCTGATCGTGCATTTGCTATGATGGATCAACACTTAAGCGGAGAAACAAATTATGGTTATAGTTCAAATACGGGTACACCCAGTCGAATGCTTTCTTATTTCGGACGGGCAAATTACTCTATACTGAACCGTTATTTGTTAACCGCCACTTTCAGGGCTGATGGTTCCTCAAGGTTCTCGCCTTCTCATCGCTGGGGATACTTCCCTGCAGCAGCTTTAGGATGGCGTCTGTCTGAAGAAAATTTCATGAAAAATGTAGAATGGATCAATAACCTGAAGTTGCGCTTCTCATATGGTTCAGTAGGTAATGACGGTATAAATGCCAACCTGTGGAGAACAAACTGGAGTTCTACCGGTTTGACTAACTACTCAATAAATGAAGTTCAACAGGTCTCTTATGTTCCGGCATCCACAATTGCAAATCCCGACTTGAAATGGGAAACAACAATCACACGTAACATCGGTATCGATTTTGCTATACTTAAAAGCAGGATCTACGGTACTCTCGATGTTTACAGGAACTCAACCAAGGACCTTTTAATGCTAACACCGGTTTCAGCAATCAGTGGCTTTTCATCGACATATGACAACATCGGAAGCACCAGTAATAAGGGAATAGAATTGACCCTTGGCGGTGATATTGTGCGATCAGGTGATTTTAATCTGAGTGCAAATTTCAACATTAACTTTAACAGGGGTAAAGTTGAAGAACTGGCTCCCGGGGTTAATGGCTTATATAAATCCCAGTGGGGTTCATCGATGACACAACCAAACACCGGAGATTATATCCTTATTCAGGGCCAGCCTGTCGGTTTGGTACGTGGTTACACTTATGATGGATGGTATACTGTAAATGACTTTAATTACGCGGGAGGTATCTACACGCTGAAAGCAGGTGTTCCCGACGTAGCTTCAGGTATTCTTGGGACTGTGTATGGCACAACAGCAAATAAGCCGGGCGGACAGAGTGCCTATCCCGGAGTTATGAAATTTAAGGACCTCAGCGGAGACGGTGTTATAGATGAAAAGGACGTTTCAGTCATTGGTAACATGAATCCAAAACACACAGGTGGTTTTAACTTAAGTGGTAATTACAAAACTATCGACTTTGCTTTAAACTTCAACTGGAGTTATGGCAATCAGATCTATAATGCCAATTACCTCGCTGCTTTGTATGGAAGTAAAGAAGATGGATTATTCAGAAACCGTCTAAATGTTCTTTCTAATTCATACAGGATATTTGATATACAAAATGGTCAACTGGTATCTGTTACGGATCCTGATGCATTGAATGCTCTTAATGCTGATGCCACAATGTTCCTGCCTTATCAGGAAAACCCGATTAGTTCAACCCTGGGTATTCAGGATGGATCCTTTTTACGGCTGAATACTGTAACAATAGGTTACAGCTTGCCAAAAAATCTGAGCAATAAGATACATCTTAGCAAACTACGGGTATATGGATCCATTTACAATGCTCTTACATTAACAAAATATAATGGTCTCGATCCTGAAGTGAATACCGATACAAGTCTGAATAGTGCAACGTATCCAACACTCGGACTTGACTGGGGAGCCTACCCGCGTGCACGATCATTTACACTCGGTTTAAATGTTGAGTTTTAATATTAAAACAATTTACCATATATGAAAAAGTTATTTTTTATCATACCAATTGTAATCGTATTCATGAATACCTCATGCAAAAAAGATTACCTTGATGTATCATCGCCATCTGCTGTTGACCAGGACTTTGTTTTTTCCTCGCCTGAGGAAGCTTATAAAGTATTGGTTGGAAACTACGAAAGATGGAGGGAGGGAAACAATGGTCTCTTCTATGATCTTGATGTTGTAGGTTCTGATGCCGAATGCCATCCTGAAACTTATGATGCTCAAACACGTCATATTCCGGAAGGTCTTTACGCTTCTGAAATACCTATCAATTATGCGAATTCTGTTAANATATGGGCAAACCTNTACCAGGTTGCAAACAAGGCTAATATTGCTATGGAAGCTATAGCTTTAAAATCTGAATACAAAAGTGCTGTTACTGCCGGAACACCGACCATATGGACACAACTATACGGCGAAGCTGCTGTATTCAGAGCTTATGCTTACTTCAACCTCGTCCGTTATTTTGGGGATGTTCCCTATTTCGTAAAACCTATAGTGAATACCAGCATGACTGACAGCGCTAAATTAATTTCGCGTGATGTAATTTATGATGGTGAACTAAAGAGTTTAATGGATGCTGAACCGTTAATGTATCGTCTTGGAGAAGGCAGTATCACCGCGGAAAGATTTTCCCGCACTTTTGCACAGGGCTTAATCGGTAAAATGGCACTGTTTGCAGGTGGTTTCGGTTTACGCCGGACTGATTTCGATTACGGTAACAAAACATTTGAGCAGAAAGGTATTGTTCAGTGGAATGCCAAGTATGTTCGCCTTACTGATTATAAAACGTATTATGAAATTGCTAAGACTTATCTGAAAGCNTGCGTTGACAATCCCGGATCAGCCTCCCTAATAACTACNGACCCTCGCGGAGCCGGCTACGATAACCCTTTCCAGTATAATTTCCAGNTAAATATGAACCTTAAAGTNAGTCCTGAATCATTATATGAAGTCGGGTACACACAGGGAGCTGGCCTGGGTAGCAGTGAACGCCCTTATGCATTCGGTCGTCCTTCTAATGGGGGTAGTTCAAATGCATATCCATGTAAAGCCTATGGACAGAGTCGCATNTATCCATCTTTCTACTATGGTGATTATGCACCACAAGACATCCGTCGTGATGTAACAGCTACAGTTACAATTAATTCAGGAGCTTGTTCTGAAGTGATTGTCGATTTTGCTCCTGGCTCNCGCAATAAAGGTGGGTTACCAAATAATAAATGGGACGAAAGCCGGATGGCTGTACCTTATACAACAGCACAGCGTTCTTCGGGTATCAACTGGCCCCAGATGCGTATGGCAGATGTAATCCTCATGCTTGCAGAAGTTTATGCGGAATTGAGTGATGAAGGTTCAGCTAAAATTCAACTGGCAAAGGTAAGAAGCCGTGCTTTTAAAGCTGCAGACCAGGCAACCATGGTTACTGCTTATATAGGTGCCTTAACCGGTGATGCTCTGAAAGCAGCTATTCAGGAAGAACGTAAGCTTGAATTTGCAGGAGAAGGGATCACTCGTTATGATCTGATCCGTACCGGCAAAATGCCTGAAATGATTAAGCAAAGGCGTGACTTACAAATTGCCATGGTTGCCGGATTAACAACTAATGGTTATTACACATTCCCAAATGGCAACACCATTTCAAATTACATTTATGTTAAGGCAATTAACGTAGGAGATGCTCCATATAGTATGACCAAAATGCTCACCACACAATGTACTGTTGCTGAATCCGATGCTACTTATCCTGTCAGGTTTCCAAGCTGGCGTGGTAATTGTGATCTGTGGCCGGCTTATTTATACACCACTGGTAAACGCAACCTGGCCATTCAGGGACTGTTNAGATATATAAATCCCACCAGCCCCGAAGCTACGGCATTAGTTGCTGCCGGTTATGTAAAAACAGCCTGGGGTGCAAATATTGTTGCAAACAAGGATCAGTATACAACCAATATTTTTAAAGGTTACCCTGATAATTACTATACAACAGGTGTTCCCCCTCGTTATCTGCTGCCATTGTCCTCTGAAACCATCTCCAAATCAAATGGACTTATTTCAAATGGTTACGGATTTGCACAGCAGTAGTTCANGTTTGCAGGTAGTTTAGTAATGTTTCAGATAATCCGTCAGATTGCTGACGGATTATCTTTTTTAGTCCTTTNTACNAAAGGATATTTCATTACATCTGTTATTCTTATATTGTATTTATATTTATAAGACTTTCATGAACCAGANTTGTAATATTATATTCTTCTGTATTCTGANGGTAATTTCACCATATCAGGGAAACAAAATACAAAAATGCAANTCAGAAAGAAAAAGTCGCAGCACTGAATGGTTGTTGAGCGATCTGGTAGTAAGAACTAACGATAGTATCCAAATAAAGGGGAAACCTCAAATCGTAAATTTTGGTAACTCTAAGGCCGTTTCCTTCAATGGATCTTCCGATGCGATATTTTTGGAGAGTATGCCACTTAGAGGATTTGAACAATTCACAATAGAGGTTATTTTTCGACCCGCCAGCGGTGGAAATTTTGAACAACGTTTTTTTCATTGCGGTGAAGTACAAGGAGACAGAGTAATGCTTGAATTGCGATCTGACCAGACTAGCTGGTATTTTGATGCATTTATTAAATCAGGAATTAGTCAACAGACTTTAATTGAACCCCGACTATTGCATCCGCTCAATCAATGGTATCATCTTGCTTTTGTGATTGATAGTGGGAGACTTACAACTTTCGTCAACCGGGAAAAAGAGCTTGAAGGAAAGATTGACATAAGTGCTTTAAAGAGTGGAAAAACTTCAATCGGGGCAAGACAAAATGAAGTATCATGGTTCAGGGGTGCTATT
>JGI20214J51088_10002672_pt1 | contig 11832 bp, 8 predicted proteins | sample WetSurMetagenome_FD_51088 | JGI IMG/M metagenome (IMG submission 51088)
CCGAAACCGCTTACATAAGATACCAGACCTCCTATACCAAAAATTGTATGATATTTCGCTTTTAATGTGAAATAAAAATTATCAGTGAAAACGAGTTCACCGCCTACCCCGCCATTTGCGCCTAATTTTATTTCTGTAATTGATTGAAACGATTGACCTGTGCTATCGGTATATGATGCCACGAACTTTGTATAAGGACCAATAGCTGTTTCAATAAAGAAAGTTGACCGTACATTCTTAGATGAAAAATAAAATCTCGGTCCGAAAGTTGTTTCGAGATAACCCGATGTCGGTCCCCTTTTATCTACGAGTGATAAAAAATTATACCTGCCCTCAAAAAAAACTGCAACTTCAGGATTCGTCCGGTATGATAAATCAAAGCCGGCTGAAGCACTTGGATTATAGGTATCCGTCATTATTTCAGTAGGTCTTATAAATCCACTGCCTACAGTAATTTGAAGATAATTATATCTGCATTGAGGTTTAACTTTATTATCTTTTACCTGTGAAAAAGCAAAACCTGAAAATAATATGAATATCATTAATAACAGATATGTTTTTTTCATTATTTTAAAATTATTTTATATGTTTTTTTTAAAATATGATATCTTTATATAACTCATAGCAATATAATAAATAAATCACATAATTTAAAGCTTAAAATTAGAAGTATGATTTAACTGATATATTTTAAAGATAGATAAATGCAAAAGAAGTGTTTGTTTATTTGTTAAGTTTTAGTTTATTTACTTCTTTTTTCAAATTTGATATTTTATTGAGGTTTGAGATATCGCTCTTCAGTAATTCAATTTCACCTTCAAGATGCCTTATTTCGAGATTTCTTACAACATCCTGAGCTTTTTTCAAATAATTGATTTTTTTCTTCTCGGATTTTACAATCAGGCTGTTTTCCGGCAATTTATGTCCCGTGCTGATTCCATGTTCTTCATTCGAAATTTCAGAGAGCACGGATTTGATTTCTTCGTTTTCAATCGAATTTAAGACTTTTCCAATATCAACTTTTTCTTCGTACATTAATTCATCTAAGAATTTTTCGAACACAGGAATCAAAGCCGGATTTTTAATTGTTCCTATATCAAATTTATCTTCAAGAAATTTCAATGCTTCCCTGTTACCTTTTATAAAAACTTCGAGTATATCCCTGTCAAGTTGATTGATTTCCGACCCGTTTTTATTACCCGTTATTTTTTTCCTGACAGGAATCTCGAGAGAAGATTTCACTTTCCGTTCTTTATAATTTCTATTCAGTACATTCTCAAGCTCGGTTCTTAAATCAGATTCATATAAACCGTAAAGACGTGACAATTCTTTCATTTGAAAAGCTCTGTTAATCTTATCCGGGATACAACATATATAATTTATAATTTCCTTTATGAACTGCGTTTTATCGGCTACGGATTCGAGCTTGTTTTCCTTTTCGTATAATGAGCTTATAAAATTAATAATGTTTTTTCTTTTTTCGACGTATTGACTGAACTCTTCTGTCCCGAATTTCTTTATCATTGAATCAGGGTCTTCGCCTTCCGGCAGTGTGATTACGCTTAATTCCATGTTCTGGTTGAGAATAATTTCTATACTCCGCTTCGCAGCCTTAATACCCGCTAAATCTGCATCGAAAAGAATATGAATATTATTTGTGTAGCGTGAAATTAGTTTTACCTGTTCTTCTGTAAGAGATGTACCGCTCGAAGCAACGACATTTTTCACTCCCGCTTCGAACATCGAAATAAAATCCATATACCCTTCGACAAGAATTACTGAATCTTTTGCCCGGATAAATTCTTTTGAAAAATTCAGACCGTAAAGTATTCTGCTTTTATTATATATTTTTGATTCCGGTGAATTGATATATTTCCCTGTAGGGTCATCCTCGTAAATTTTTCTGCCGCCGAATGCAACTACTTTTCCGTTTTCCGAAAAGACAGGAAAAATTATTCTCCCCCTGAATCTGTCGTAATAAGAGTTATTTTCGGCTTTTATTAATAGTCCCGCTTTTTCAAGGTCCTCTTTGGAAAATATTTTTTCGTCTTCAGAATGTCTTTTGAAACTTTCCCAGTTATTTGACGCATAACCTATTCCAAATCTTTTGATTACTTCTTTTGAGATTTGACGATTTTTCAGATAACGATAGACGTATTCCCTTTCTCCACCGCTGATATCTTCCAGATTACTGTTGAAGTATTTTGCGGCGATTCGGTTTATTTCATAAAGCTTCGAGATTTCATTCGATAAATCAACCGATGATTCCCTTATTATAATATCTATTCCGGCTCTCCTGGCAAGGAGTTCAGCCGCTTCGAAGAAAGTGATTTTTTCAAATTCCTGAACAAAAGAAAAAACATTACCTCCGGCTTTACAGGCAAAGCAATGGTAAACTTGTTTTTCCTGTGAAATGTGTAATGATGGATTTTTATCAGGGTGAAACGGACATAAAGCAATGTATGATTTCCCGCGTTTCTTTACAGCAACGTATGAACCGATAACTTCAACTAAATCATTCGCTAAAGCAATTTCCTGTATTTTCTCCTGTGGAATAATCATATACCAAAATAAAAAAATAATTTTATAATTAATAATGACTAATTCATAATTATAAATTTCACTTGTAATTTCATTCGTGTTATTTTATTTTTATTTCCTGTATGAACAATATTAGAATTGATTAGTAATTATATAAAATAATATTACCCATTTTGGATACAACAGAAAGTCCCGTCGGCGAGTCTCCGAAACCATCAACTTCATCAAAAATTTCAAATGCAACAAAAGTAGTTGTAGTTACGACTGTTATGTTTACTTTTATTTCTGCCTGGCGTGCTGCGGCAATCGTAATTGGTGATTTAGGTTCGACTGCGTACTATATAGGCGGAATTGCAGAACAATTCGTGGGTAAAATTGCACCGTATTTTATTTTAATGGTAATGCTTTTCTCTTATGCGGTAAGAGCATTATATATGGAATCTTCCCCGCTTTATACCAGGGGAGGTGTTTACAGAGTTGTTAAGTTTGCACTCGGTGACAGGTTTGCAAAAATTTCTGTAAGTGCCCTAGTCTTTGATTATGTTCTTACCGGTCCAATAAGCAGTGTCTCCGGAGGTCAATATTTCACGGGTTTGATTAACGATACTTTAAGATCTTTCGGTATAAACATTGAATTTGACAGGAATATTTTTTCAATGCTGCTTGCTATTGCAATCACACTGTTTTTCTGGTGGGAAAATGTAAAAGGAATTGAGGAATCCTCCGGTAAAGCTATGAAAATATTTATTATCACTGCTATTATGGGAGGGATGGTTTTGATTTGGGGAGTGGTGACTCTGCTTCTGAAAAATGAACCTGTTTTAACTCATTTACCAAAATTCGAATTAAAATTATCTCCTGAATCTTTTGGCTGGTTGAAAGATGTGGATTGGGTTAAATCAATTGGAATTTTCAGTATATTTATTGCTTTTGGGCATACACTTCTTGCTCTAAGCGGAGAAGAAACTCTCGGTCAGGTGTACAGGGAAGTTGAATACCCGAAACTCCATAATTTTAAAAAAACCGGGTTAATAATTTTTATATTCAGTGTTCTTCTAACCCCGGGAGTTTCATTCCTCGGTATGATGTTAATTCCGGATAGCATAAGACCTCAGTACATAAACAATCTTATCGGAGGAATTGCAATGTTTTTATATGGACCACATTGGTTATTATTAATAATGCAAGGATTTATTGTGATTGTAGGTGTATTGATACTATCAGGTGCAGTTAATACTTCAATTGTCGGAGCGAACAGTGTTTTAAGCAGGGTTACAGAAGATAAAGTACTGACCGACTGGTTCAGGAAACCCCATAAAAAATACGGAACAACCTTTAGAATTTTGAACCTCATTGCCATAATGCAAATAGCTACAATTATATTATCCTGGGGTGATATATTGTTGCTTGGAGAAGCATACGCATTTGGTGTAATCTGGAGTCTGACATTTAAAGCTTTTGCTATGGTTGTGTTAAGATACAAAGACAAAAGACCAAGAGAATGGAAAGTCCCTGTTAATTTTCATATCGGGAAAACAGAGATTCCTGTCGGATTAATTATTATCTTTCTCGCACTATTCATAGTTGCTATTACTAATTTATTTACAAAACCCATAGCTACTATTTCCGGAAGTGCTTTTGCATTTAGCTTTTTTATTATATTCACTGTTTCTGAACTTGTGGTAAAGAGAAAAATGATGAAAAAAAATCATTTGACTGAAGCGGAATTTCTGATTGAAAAGCATGAAAAGGTATTAGAACATTTTAATCTTGACCCGGAGAGCTTAGTGACACCGGAATCAATAGGAAGTGAACTTCCTGACAGAATTATTGTAGCCGCAAGAGACCCGAATAATTTAGCACATCTACAAAAAGTAATAATGGAGACCGATACCGACAAAACCGATATTATAGTTATGATAGCCAGGGTGTTCAGGGATAAACAAAACATGCTTGTGAAAGATACTATAGAATCTGATGAAAGAAAACTTTTCTCTGAAGTAGTAAATATTGCGGAAAAAATCGGGAAACCTGTAATACCTGTCGTAATTCCGACCAACAATGCTTTTTTTGCTATCGTCCTCCTTGCAAAAAATTTGGAAGCGAGGGAAATAATATTGGGTCTTTCAGGGAAATTTAAAATTGATGTGCAGATGCAGCAATTAGCATTGTTATGGGGAACGGTTCAGTCCGATGAATCGAAACATCTTACAATAAAAATTATTACAGAAGCCACGGAGTATAAGGCAGAATTATAAAAAAAAATGGGATTAATTAAAGAATATAAAGATTCATTAAAAAGTCTTGATGTAGAAGAAATCCTGGATTTGATTATCTACAGACCGATTTCTTTTTTATTCGTTAAATTGATATATCCGACCAATCTAACTCCAAATCAGATATCCATTGCGGCTATGCTGTTCGGAATGCTGGGAGGGTTGATGTATATGTTCGGGGGATATTATTATTTTGTATTAGCCGGAATAAGTTTTTTCACCTGCAATGTTCTCGACTGTGCAGACGGACAGCTTGCAAGAATGAAGAAAAACGGAACACGCATCGGAAGAATAATAGACGGCTTGATTGATTACGTTACTGCGATATCCGGCTTTGTCGGAATCGGTATTGCTTTTGCAAACAGCATCCATTTCGGACCCGTCTTCTGGTTTCTTGTAATCGCAGGAGGTGTATCGAGAGGTTTCCAGAATATGTATTTCGATTATTTCAGAAATCTCTATATGAGATATGTCTATAATAAAGTGGAAGATGTCAAAAGGGAAATTGAAGCATACGAAAAATTCAGAAACGATATCGGGAAAACAAAAGGACGGTATGTAATAAAATTCCTTGTAGATATTTATGTCGGTTATTCTAAATGGCAGATGAGAATTACAAAACATCTTGAACTCGATGTTTCACCNGAGGAATATAAGAAAAAGAATCAGTTTATTTTAAGGGTATGGAGCTGGCTCGGCTCGACTACGCATATAACAGCATTAATAATCTTCACACTTCTGAACCGCATTGATTTATATTTCTGGTTTACTATCTCCGTAGGGAATCTTATTCTGATTTCACTTTTTATCCGGCAGAAAGCAATTCTCAAAACAATTAAAAAAATAAATTGAGTATTCAGGCGATTATACTTGCGGCGGGAATATCGAAAAGGTTAAGACCTTTAACCGATACTACGCCAAAATGTTTATTAAATATCGGAAGTAAAAATATACTTTTCAGAACAATTGAAAATATAAGGCATAATGGTATTAATGATTTTATTATTGTAACCGGTTACCGCGAAAATATGATTAAAGATTATATTTCAGAAAATTTTTCCGGTATCAATGTGCAATTTCTGACAAACGGAGATTATGAAAATAACAATAATTCCTATTCACTCTGGATGACGAGAGATTATATTAAAGATGATATAATTCTTCTTGACAGCGACATTCTCTTTGAAAAGGAAATCATAACAAAATTGCTGAATTCCCCGTATGATAATTGTCTTGCNGTTAATGTTACAGACAAATTAGATGANGAACAGATAAAAGTAATGNTTGACAATGAAAATAAAATATTACAAATAGGCAAAGAAGTAGAGATTGGGAAATCAACCGGAGAATCAATCGGTGTTGAAAAATTCTCTTCAAACTTTATGAAAGAATTGTTTGTTGTACTGGATAGAAAGATAGTGAAAGAAAAAAATGTAAATGAATTTTACGAGGTGTCTTTTCAGGAGATTATTGATAAAAGAAATAACTCGATTTTCAGTATTGATATATCCGAATACAAATGTATNGAAATTGATACTATTGAAGATTACAGAAAAGCACAAAATTTAATTATTTGAAAATTTTATGAACGCNNATNATAACAGAAAGTCTGCTTTCGGATTCAGTATTTTACCACCTGTAATTAAATATCTGCTGATATCAAATGTCGTGGTCTTTATTCTCCAGAATATTTTCCTCAATACACTTTCAGTAGGAACAAACAATGTAGGTTTTGTTTTTGAAAAATTATTTGCCCTGCAGCCGATACTAACAAAAAATATGGTCAGGTCGGCAATCAGCGGACCATTTTGGCCCTGGCAGATAATCAGCTATATGTTTCTTCACGGCGGATTCTGGCATTTATTTTTCAATATGTTCGCTTTGTGGATGTTCGGAATAGAACTGGAAAATATGTGGGGTTCAAAGAAGTTTGCTTTATATTATTTAATTTGCGGAGTAGGAGCAGCAGTTGCAAATCTTTTTATATCGCCTCTGTTTACCTATGCGGCACCGACTGTCGGGGCTTCAGGTGCGATTTTCGGAATACTTGTTGCTTTCGGTTATTTATTTCCCGACAGATATATTTATATTTATTTTTTCTTACCTCTGAAAGCAAAATATCTGGTAATCATTTATATGGCGCTTGAATTATATGCGGGTATATCATCACAGCAGACGGGAATAGCACATATTGCACATATTGGCGGTGCTGTTGTCGGATTAATTTATTTATTGATAACACAGCGAAAGCCATTAAGTCATTTCAGAACTCAGGGAAAATCGAAGTTTGATTTTAATTCTTTTTTTAAAGGAAAATCTTCAGGCTCAGGAGCCACAAAAACTACAGATTTCTGGAAACAGAAACCTCCTGACTTTAGCAAAGTTGAAGATGCAAAATACACAGAAGTAAAAAATGACGAGCCGGATTATGACAGCAAGCAAAAAATGGAACAGCAGGAACTGCAGGCGAAAGTTGATGCAATTCTTGATAAACTCGGAAAAGGAGGATATCAGAGTCTGACGGATGAAGAGAAAAGAGTTTTGTTTCAAGAAAGCAAGAAGCTACGCTGACGCGAACGAGAAGTTAAAAGGTTGAAAAGTTGAAAGGTTGAAAGGTTGAAAGGTTCAAAAGTTGAAAAGTTTAAAGGTTAATAAAAGGTAGAATATTTGATTTTACGTTTTAACATTTCTACATTTTAACTTTTCAACATCTAAAAAAAATGATATACTGTAACAGTCTTACAAAATATTCCAGATTTGTAACAAGGGAAGTGAAAGTAGGAGATGTTCCTCTCGGGGGAAATAACCCAATACGACTTCAATCTATGACTACGACTGATACTATGAATACGAAAGCAACTGTTGAACAGGCAATCAGGATAATTGAAGCCGGAGGGGAATATGTCAGAATAACCGCTCCGAGCATAAAAGATGCAAATAATCTTGCTGAAATAAAAAAGGAATTAAAAAAAAGAGGTTACAACACTCCATTAATAGCAGATATTCACTTTACTCCGAATGCCGCAGAAACTGCCGCAAGGATTGTAGAAAAAGTAAGAGTGAATCCGGGAAACTACATTGATAAAAAGAAATTCGAAATCATTGAATATTCGGATATTCAGTATAATACCGAACTTGAAAAAATTTTTGAAAGATTCTCACCGCTCGTAAAAATCTGCAAAGAATACGGGACAGCGATTAGAATAGGAACAAATCACGGCTCGCTTTCGGACAGAATAATGAGCAGATTTGGCGACACCCCGGCTGGAATGGTTGAATCTGCTATGGAATTTGTAAGAATTTGTGAAGACCTGAATTTTTATGAAATTGTTCTATCAATGAAAGCAAGCAATCCGCAGGTAATGGTATCCGCTTACAGATTACTTGCAGGCAGAATGATTGAATCAGGAATGAATTATCCTTTACATCTTGGCGTTACAGAAGCGGGCGACGGAGAGGATGGCAGAATAAAATCATCAATTGGAATCGGCTCACTACTTGAAGACGGACTCGGTGATACAGTCAGGGTTTCGTTAACCGAAGAGCCGGAATTTGAAATACCTGTGTGCAGAAATCTTGTTGAAAGATATTCTGACCGTTCTAATAAAAAGGAAATCCCTTCAATTAAGACAAATCCGCTTAATCCCGCAGAATACTATAAGAGAATTAGCAATGAGTCGGGAAAAATCGGGGGAAAGAATGTCCCTGCTGTAATAATTTCTGCTAATCAAGCGGCTTATGATTTTTACGGAGAAATACCCGGATATATTTACAATGAAGTTTACGATAAATGGAATATTGTTGATATTGCACCTGACTTTATTTATTGCGGTAACAGGGATTTCAATTACAAATTACCTTTAGGATTAAAAAAGATTTTTGATTATCAATTCTGGAAAGAAAAAGGATATCCCGATGATTCATATCCGATATTCAGTTCAGAAGAGTTTTTAAGTACGGAAAAATATTCCGGGGAAATTAATTTTCTGAAAATTTCTACTGAAGAAATATATAAAGAAGAATTCAGAAAAATTACAGACAGGAATGATGCAGTAATTGTTCTCTATACTGAAAATGAAAACGCCTTTGCAGATTTAAGAAGGGCATTTATAGAATTGATAAATTTACAATCGAAATTACCCGTAATTATATTTAAAAAGCACAATGAATCCCGGGATATTGAAAAATTTGTAGTTGACAGTTCTGTTGACACAGGTTCATTATTTATTGAAGGACTTGGTGACGGAATCTGGATTGAATCAACAAAAATACCAAATGAGATTATTAACAGGTGCAGTTTCGGGATTCTGCAGGCAACAAGAACTCGAATATCAAAAACCGAATATATTTCCTGTCCATCCTGCGGCAGGACACTCTTTGATTTACAGGAAACAACTGCCAGAATTAAAGAAAAGACATCACACCTAAAAGGTTTAAAAATAGGGATAATGGGATGTATAGTAAACGGACCGGGGGAAATGGCTGATGCAGATTACGGATATGTAGGAAGCGGACCGGGAAAAATTACTTTATACAAGAAGAAAGAAATAGTAAAACGAAATATAGATGCAAAAACAGCCGTTGACGAATTGATAAATCTAATCAAAATCAATGGCGACTGGTTCGAGCCGTAATTAAATTTTTTAAGAATGGATAAAAAAAAACCCGTTCCGATAAAGGAACGGGTTTCTGATGATGGTTACTCTACTTTTTTAACGTTAGCAGCTTGCATGCCTTTCGGACCCTCTTCAATTTCAAATTCAACCTCATCACCTTCGTTCAAGGATTTATATCCTTTACCGTCGATGGCTTTGTAATGGACGAAAATGTCTTCTTTTCCGTCTCTTGAAATGAAACCAAAACCCTTTGTAGCATTAAACCATTTTACCGTGCCTTTTTCCATTTTAAAAAAATTTAATTAAAATATTACTTATTTAAAAACATACAACTGTTTCATCTTGCTTTCAAAATATTGCTTCAAAGCAAATCTTTAAATCTTAAAACTTATTTAGTTTGGAAATAAGGTATCAGAAAAAAGGTGTTTCAAAAGCTTAGCGTTTCTCAACGCTACCCATCAAAGCGGTAGAAAAGAACAGCAGTACGCAATCAATATACTTCTTAATAAAATAAACTTCAACAACTAATTAATTCTAAATGAGAAATGAGTAACAATACTCAAATGAAAAGTCGGAAGGTTGAAAGGTTAAAAGGTTGAAAGGTGTGCATCAACATCTTTTTACCGACTTGTCTCGGACCGATAAGAACAATAATTGGATTATTTTTGAATCCGGTTATTATTTCATTTTCGTAATTATCTCTGTTCATGTACATTATCTGTGGAATTTTAATTTATTTTACAAAAATACCTGTGAATATTTATATAAAATTATAAAATTCCACACTTAGTATCAAATTATAAATTCCCTGCATCCCGTTAATCCTGTTTCGTTTTATTTTTAACTTTATTTATCTGCGTCCAATTTATGTTATGATATTGTTGAAATAACCGTTTTATAGCAAACAAAAAACATCTTATTTACTTTTGAAGCCCTCAAAGGTAAACAAAACCTTTCCAATTTACTTTTAAAGCCGTCTCAGGTAAATAGAAATAAACAATATTTCACCGAGAGACGCAGAGATGAACACTGAGATTCACGGAGTAGTAAGGTAAAGGGCACTAAGAAATCAGGATTCGTTCCAGCTTAAATGATATTTTTCGTCGTTCATTTCTTTTGCCCGGTTAGTGAGTTTAAGCGGTTTGAATGTGTCCATCATAACTGCCGTTTCTATTGCTTCTTTTTTTCCTAAAGAAGCTTCTACTGTTCCGGGATGCGGCCCGTGCGAAATTCCGCCCGGGTGAAGGCTTATCGAGCCTCTATCAATACCCTTCCTGCTTGAAAAATTTCCGTCAACATAATACAGCATCTCGTCACAATCAATATTGCTGTGATTGTATGGTACAGGTATTGACTCAGGATGATAGTCAAGCATTCTTGATACAAAGGAACAAATTACAAATCCGGGAGCATCGAAAGTCTGGTGAACAGTAGGCGGCTGGTGGATTTTTCCTGTAACCGGCATAAAGTCGTTGATGTTGAAAATCCAGGGATAATAATATCCATCATATCCGACAATATCAAACGGGTGAAATTCATAATGTACGGAAATAATCTTTTCACCTTTTTTAATTTTAACTTTATAATCTCCTTTTTTATCAATCGTTACAAGTTCTTCCGGCACTTTAATATCCCTCTCGCAATAAGGGGAATGTTCAAGGAATTGCCCGAATTCATTCCGGTATCTTCGTGGAGTTGTGATTGCTCCGTAAGATTCAAAAATTAAAAATCTTGTACCTTTTTTATGAACTAACTTAAAAGTTATGTTCCTCGGAATTACGATATAATCCCCTTTCGTAAATTTCACAAATCCCAGATTGGTCTGCAGTTCTCCTTCACCCTCATGAACGAAAATAAGTTCATCACACAAAGCATTTCTGTAAAAATCTTCCATCTGAGTATCGGGTCGGCTTATGCTCATAATAACATTCTCGTTAAATAACAGAGGTTTTCTTCCTGTAATATAATTCAAATCAGGAGGATGATTATATGTTTTAAAATGATATGGTCTTAAAGTGGCTTCGCTCCATTCCTGAATTATGAAATATTCTATTTCGTCTTCAATCTCTCTGACTTTGGTGGGAGGATTTATATGATATGCATTCGTCAGTATTCCATCGAAACCACGTGAAGAAAAAAGTTCTTCTTTATATAGAGAGCCGTCCGGCTGACGGAATTGTGTGTGCCGCTTTTGGGGGATATTCCCGAGTTTAATATAAAAAGACATAACTTTACAATTAATAATTTATAATGAATAATTAGTAATGAGCAATTAACGATGAACAATAAAACAGTAGTCGCAGGTCTTTAGCCTGCGTAAAGAACAATGAGCAAGAATCAACTTAACAAACTTAAAGAACTTAACAAACTTAAAGAACTTAACAAACTTAAAGAACTTA
>JGI20214J51088_10002673_pt1 | contig 11827 bp, 11 predicted proteins | sample WetSurMetagenome_FD_51088 | JGI IMG/M metagenome (IMG submission 51088)
CAACGTCACCGTCAAAAAAGGCAACAAAATAATGCTTGAAGCCTTCGAACAACAAATCTGTTAAGAACAAAAACCTGAGTAACCCTCAGAAGCTTTTTTGTTCCCCTTTTTCATATTTTTTATCATTTTTAAATTAAACCCTGGAAAAATTCCTTGGAACAGAAATCCAAAATAACCCAGCCGAAAACTAGCCTAGACGAGGCACAATCGTGAGCCCACAGCAGGTCACATGGAACTTAACCAAACTATTCCCAAGTATAACTTCTCCAAAAATCGAAGAAGCCATTACCCAAGCCACAGCAGTTGCAAACGAGTTTGAGCGTAAATATCGCGGAAAAATAAGCGCCCTAACCCCTAAGGGTTTGCTCGGATGCTTCCGTGAGGTTGAGGCGTTTGAGGCAAAATTCAGCGACTTAACGCTTTACTCCAGCCTTACCTTCGCGGCAGACATGACTCAACCACGGGCGCAGGCACTAAATGATCGTGTGGACAAACTCAACGCCAAAATCGGCAAACAGCTCGCATTTTATTCACTCGAATTGGGCAAAGTTATCAAAGCTAAACCCAAGTTAATAGATGACCCGATTCTAGCCAATTACAGACATATGTTGCAGCGTGTTCTGCGCCGTGTTGAACATCAACTCAGCGAGGTTGAGGAGCAACTAATCATCGAGAAGGATCAATTCGGCGTGAACGCTTGGGAAGAGTTGCAGAGTAAATGGCTCAACACGCGTCTCTTCGAAGTCAATGTTCTATGCGAAAAGAAGACTCTTAGTTACGGCGAAGCCAACGGACTCTTATCCCACCCCGACCGAGCTACTCGGGAATCTGCCAACCGCTCAATTTATGGGCTTTTAGGCAAAGACGGTGAAGTCTTCTCAGCTGCTCTCAGAAGTATCTGTAACGACTGGGTATCTGTGTCGAAACGCAGAAAATACAATTCATCTATGGAGTCCAGCTTACTCAACAATGACACAGAACAAGCCATAATCGAGAATTTGGTGGCAACAGTGGAGGAAGGGGCAGCGTCTTATCGGCGTTACCTCAAATTGAAGGCGAAACTAATGGGTTTACCAGTGCTGGGTAACCATGACATCGTGGCGCCTCTTCCAAACTCGCCAGAACAGAAATTCACTTATCAACAAGCTCAAGACATAATAGTGGAAGCCTATAGCCGCTTTAGCCCTCAATACGCAACCGCTGTAAAAGAAATGTTCAGCAAACAACGCATCGACGCAACACCGAGATTTGGCAAACGCAACGGAGCTTTCTGCGCAAGCCATTACAACGGCAAATCCGCCTACATCTTGCAGAGCTTCAACGGGACCTTAACCGATGTCTTCACGTTGGCGCATGAACTTGGCCACGCAACGCACGACTGGTACATGTCGAGGAAACAAACGCTACTAAACACTAATGTGCCTTCGACTGTTGCGGAGACCGCTTCGATTTTCGGCGAATTGTTGCTTACTGATTTGCTCTTGGATGGGGCGAAATCGGATGTGGAACGTAAGTGGCTACTTTGCATGGTTTTGGATGAGGTAGGTATGACGGCTTTCCAGGTGACGGCTCGAGTCTGGTTTGAGCAATCACTCTATGCATCCATCGACAAGGGCGAATTTCTCGATTACCAAACCATCTGCAATCACTGGATAAAAGCCCGCAACCGCATCTACGGCGATGCCGTCATGTGGTTCCCGGAAATGGAAGCCGAATGGACCATGAAACCCCACTATTTTATGGCAAACTACCGCTTCTACAACTACCCCTACGTATACGCCCAAATGTTCGTTTACTCATTGTATGAGCGGTATCTGATAGAGGACAAAGCGTTCGTTCCTAAACTTGTGAAAATACTGTCTGCGGGAGGCAGCCTGTCTCCGTTGGAGATAGGTGAGGTTGTTGGGTTAAAAGTGGGGGCGCCAGAGTTCTGGAGTGGGGGTATCAAAGTGTTTGAACGCTTCATACATGACTTAGAAAAAATCATTTAACGATATAGGTTAGTCGTCTTAACTTGAAGTAGTCGTCCAGCAAATTCTGCAGACGACTACTTNTAATGTTTTTGTCAAGCCTTGAAAAAGCAATAATATTTATTTAGTTCTACATCAAAAAAATCCATTTTTAGAATCCTAAGAGAGACAAAATAATCAAGATTAAGCCGAGGACAAACGTGTAGGCGGCAAAATAATAGAATCGTTTAGTTAAAACCAGCTTTTTCACCAGCACAATCGCCAAGTAGCCAGCAATCATTGCAAACACCAAACCTATAGCGAGATCCAGCGCGTTTACGCCGACGTCCTGAGCAAAACTTCCCCGCTGAAGATACGCTTCAACGCCCAAGTCGCCTACTATGGCTGGAATTGACAGCAAAAAAGAGAACTTGAACACGGTCTCCCGCTTAGCTCCCTGCAAAAGTCCGCTCGATATGGTTGAACCGCTTCTGGAGAGACCTGGAAAAATTGCTGCTCCCTGAGCGGCGCCTATGACGACGGCTTCACGGTATGAGATTTGAGGTTTGGTTTCCTTTCCAAANTTTGAAGCGAACAGCAATGTTGCGCCAATGAGAAAGGTAACTCCAATAATTAGAAGGGTTTGATAGTTGTCGGCTAAATAAAAGTCATAAAGGAAACCGATTATTCCAGTGGGAATTGTTGCAACAACGATAAGGGGAATGAATCGTCCGTATTCGGAGCGGAAATCTCGATGAACCAAAGCAGTTAAGACAATTTTAATATCACGCCTAAAATAGAAAACAACCACACCCAATGTGCCAATGTGCAAGAACACATTGAAGAGCGGGGTTGCTTGAAAACCCAGAAAATGCTCCGCAATTTTTAGGTGGGCAGTACTAGAAATAGGCAGCCATTCTGAGAAGCCCTGAATTAAANCGAGGATTATTGTAGTAAGTAGTTGGTCAAGCAAACCTCAGGCACCTAGTATTTTCTAAAGTTAAGGTTTTCTTACTAATAGCTTTTGCAGAACATTGGAATTTTTTTTTGGTTTTCCTGAAAATGATTAAAGATTGTTTGTTACAGTCAGGCGGAATATATCGTTACTCTGCTTTAACAAAAATGAAAATGAGTAAAGGGGCAAAATGNCTGTTTTACTTCTTTTCTTCTGGTTGTTGGAAGAGTTTCTTAATTGCGCCGATCCTTGCTTTCTGCGCAAGTACATCGCTTGTAACTACGGTTATGGCTTCTTCGGGGCACCATTTAACGCATTGAGGCCCATCAGCTTTATCTTTGCACATGTCGCAGACGTAGACTACTTTGCTTTCTGGATGCAGCATTATAGCGCCGTAGTCGCAGGCTTCGATACACCATCCGCAGCCGTTGCATTTGTCCTTGTCTAACACGATGTTGCCTGTGTCTTTTGATTGTGTAAGTGCGTCCCGTGGGCATGCTGCAACGCAGGCTGGTTCTTCGCAGAGTCTGCATGTTACTGCCATGTTAGCTAACTGGTTCACTCTGACAACGCGAATGCGTGATTTGAGCGGGTTGAATACTTTTTCTTTAGTGAATGAGCAAGCGTACTCGCATATTTGGCAGCCTACACATTTTTCTGGGTCAGNGGAAACGAATTTTCTCTCGTGTAGCTTTACCATGTCTATTCCTCTTTTCCTTCGATTATGCTTGAGAATTCTTGAAGCCCTAATTCTTTGAGTTTAGCTTGGGTTGGTATGCCTTCGACGTTCCAACCTCGGGCTTGGTAGTAATCATCAAGCATGAGGTCAAGTTCTTCCTGCGTTACAACGGCGCCTTTGGCTGGTCCTTCATCCGTTATGGGTTGATTCATGACTTTCCATGGCAACGTGTCGTCTTTGCGGCTTAAGCCCTCGCGAACATTGATGAGTTTAGCTATTGTGTTTATGCGTTCGCCTGCAACGCTGAGTTCTTCTACAGTCATATCGTATCCTGTGACAAGGCTGTAGAGTTTAGCCATGTCGGCGAGTTCCTTGTAGAGTGTCCCTTTAGCGTTTTTACAGATGATAAGCGAATCGATTAATGCGTAAATATCTTCTGCGTCTTTGACAATTTTGCCTCGGCCTTTTTCAGCTTTCAAACGGTCAACTTTACCTTTCAAATCAACTGTGTAAGCGCCGCTTCGATTCTGATCTCCTCCACGGAATGAAACTGCCGAGCCCAAAGCAGCAGTTTTCAGACAACGCAAATCATAACCTGCAACTTCTAAGCCCTTAATCTCCATGGCAAACTCGCTTGAATTTTTGCCGATTTTTTCTGCAGCGACTTTCACGCCGTCCGCAAGCATGTCGCCGATTCCTTCGCGTTTACCAATTTTTTCTATAAGCTGTATTAATGCATCTGCGTTTCCAAAGTGAGCNTCTAATCCGCCCAGTTCCTCGTGTGTTAGGATGCCTTTTTCGTGGCAATCCATAACGAAGCTAACAGTTACACCCGTACTTGTNGCGTCAAGACCATAGTAGTTGCAGAGTTCAGCGGCTTTAATTATGGCGTCAAGTTTGTCTACGCCGCAATTTGGCCCTAAAGCCCAAATGTTATCGAATTCCATACGTGTTAGGGCGCCTTTAAATGGACCTTCGCGGATAAGGGCTTCGTGTTCACATCGCATAGCACATGAATTGCAAGCAATGATTTTTGCAATATAGCGATCGTTGAGTGTCTCAGCACTGACTTTTTCAGCGTTCTCGAAATGTGCATTGTTAAAGTTGCGTGTTGGCAAACAGAACAATGCGTTTTGGGTCATGATATTTTCTGATGTGCCAAGGGTTCGGTATTTCTGTGCAGCTGGTCCCTTCATGCGTTCATGAAATTCTTTTACCAGAATTATGAATTCGTCTGGTTTTGCAACTGCGATATCTCGGGTTCCTCGGACAGCGATGGCTTTTAGGTTTTTGCTGCCCATGACTGCNCCAAGCCCAGTTCTACCTGCAGCTCGGGTTTTCTCATTAATTATATTAGCAATTTTGGATTGTTTTTCCCCTGCTAAACCAATAGATGCTATACGAACGTAATAGTCTCCGAGTTCNTTTTTTATTGCGTCTTCGGTTTCTCCGGGTGACTTTCCCCAAAGCTGTGAGGCGTCAAGCAATTGGGCGGAGTCGTCATCGATCCAAAGGTAAACTGGTTTTTCTGCTTTACCTATAAAGACAATTGCGTCGTATCCTGCACGTTTGAGTTCTGCTCCAAAGGTACCATGGCTTACCGCCTCTCCGACACCGTTGGTTTCAGGTGACTTAGAGATAAAAGCATGTCCATTTCCACCAGTCGGAAACATAGTTCCCGAGACGGGCCCGACTGCAAGTACAAGCGGATTTCCTGCGCCTAAAGGTGCCACGCCTGTTTTTGAATTGGATAGAAAAAGTTCCATGCCAAGGCCGATGCCGCCGATGTATTTTTTGGCGACTTCATCGCTTAGTTTTTCTGTGCGAGTTTTGCCTGTGGTTAAATCAACATATAAGATTGTTCCTGCGTAACCTAGCAAACCTTGTTCCTCCGAGAGTTCAGAATATTTAGTGCATTTGAACAATATATTAAGTTAATGGGTTCGCAGTTTAGAAATTCACGGGTTTCTATGGAGGTCAAAATGTCGTCATGTATATTTGGGCATAACGATAAGCAATGTTTTCTTAGGTAAAAAACCTAATCAAGATAGAAAAGAAATATCAGAATCCAACAACAAACAATAGTCTAAAGCAGAAGGTCAAAGAAATGGAAGTCAAAGTCCACTACATCAGTCTGGTAAAATCTTACACAAACACAAGCCAAGACGAATTCACATTACCAGACAAAACCATGCTATCCGAATTACTTGACAAAATCGCTGAGGACTATGGCAAACCTTTCACTCAGGAAGTTTATGACCCTGTCAAGAAAGAGATGAAAGCCTCATTTGTCGCCATGGTTAATGGCGTTTTAATGGGTCAACTCCAAGGAGTAAACACACCTCTCAAAAACCGCGATAGCGTCATTTTGATGTCGCTTGTGACAGGCGGTTGAAAGACAGAATACCTTAAAAACACACCCCAGTATAATTCTCGACAGACAAAAAAGTGACCAGAAAAAGAAAACTGCTACTTTACTACGGATTCACCTTTACAATTTTTATATTCTTTATAATTTTAGCTCTTAACATTCGAGTTCTTTGGGTTAGCGCATTAATGGTCTTTGTTTTTGGCTCAGGCATTGCTATTCCAATATGCTGGAAGTACCGCTATAGGCACTCAAGTAAACAGGAAAAAGAACAAATGATTGCTCAAAAACAGATCAGTCACCATTATTACGACAGATGGTATACCCCAGCCGACCCAACCGAAATAGACCACCAAATTGACCAAATTAAGAAAAGAAAAAATCGCTAGGAAATTATCCCCACTTAAAAACCAAGCATAAGTTGTAATGAAAAAAGTAGTTAAAATGAAAAGAAAGGAGAGCGCTGAAAGCGCAAATTTAGTCTATTTTGCTTTGCTTTCTTCTGCAGTTTGGAATAGGTTTTTGACTGCTTTCTGACGGTACTTCTGTGCTAATGTTTCAGCTGTAACATATGTTAATGCTTCTTCGGGGCACCATTTGACGCATTGGGGTTCTTTGGTTTCGTTATCGGTGCAGCTGTTGCATGTGAATACAACTTTCTTTTCTGGGTGCATGTTCATGGCTCCAAACTGGCATGCACTGATACACCATCCACAACCATTGCAAGCGTTCTCGTCCACCCGGATAATGCCCGTATCGCAATCTTGTTTTAGGGCGTCTCTTGGGCAAGCTGCGACGCATGCAGGATCTTCACAGTGCCTACAAGTAACTGCAAGGTTCACCAGCGGTCCGAGCCGCATGGCTCGTATGCGTGATTTGTTTGGGTTAAAGGTTTTCTCGTTAACCATACTACAAGCGTATTCGCAAACTAAGCAGCCGATGCATTTGTCAGGGTCTGCTGTTACGAATTTTCTGTCTTGAGGTCGTACCATTTTAGTTTCCTCCCGTTGTTGCAACTGCTACTTGAGGCTTGGCTTCTTTAGCGGCTTTCATTGCGTCTTCGGCAATGTAAGCTAAGTCACCTAAACCTAACGAGTTAAGTCTCTCAACAGTTGGAATACCATCAGCTGTCCATCCACGTGAAGCGTAATAATCATCTAGTCCGATTGCCATTTCTTCGTCGTTAACGCATACGCCTTTGGCTGGTCCTTCGTCTGGGACTGGGAAATTCTTTATCTTGTATGGAACATCGTCGAATTTGCGTGTGCCTTTGCCTTCGCGTATGTTGAAGAGTCGAGCGAGATTTTCGATTCGGTCGCCGTCTTGGGTCATTTCTTCAGTAGTCAGTGGTATACCTGTGGCCAAGGTGTAGTAGTTGGCTAGGTCTTTCCAGCCGTCGTAGTATGTGCCTCTGCTGAACTTGCAGACAATGAGTGAGTCAATAATGTTGTACATGTGGCTCTCGTCGGTAATCATTTTGCCGCGGCCTTTCTCGATTTTGAAGCGGTTTACTTTGCCTTTAACGTCAGGTGAGTAAGCGCCGTTTCGTAAGTGGCATGCACCTCGGAATGATACTGAAAATCCTAATGCTGCAGTCTTTAATGTTCTGAGGTCGTATCCAGGAAGCTCTAAGCCTTTGATGTGGCAAGCGTATTTGTATGCGTCTCCGCCGATTAACTCAGCTGCTTTTGCTACGCCTTCTGCGAGGATGTTGCCAAGCCAGCCTTCACGTTTGCCGATCTTGTGGATTATTGCGATGAGGGCTTCAGCGTTACCGAACTTTAGGTCGATTCCGTCAGTTTGTTCTTTGGTAATTACGCCGTGCTCGTAAAGATCCATTGCGAATGCAACGACGACACCTATTGAGATGCCGTCCATGCCGTACTCGTTTACTATTCGCATGGCTTCGATAACTGCGTCTAATCGGTCAACACCGCAAAGTGGACCCATACTCCATAGACACTCGAATTCTAATCTAGAAGTTGAGCCTTTGTAAGGTCCTTCAGGAACGACTGCGATGTGGTCGCAACGCATCCCGCATGTTGCGCACCCGACAATTTTCTTAACATAATGTTCGTTTAAGTATTCACCGCTGACTTTGTTTGCACCTTCAAAAGTCGCGTTTGTCCAGTTCCTTGTTGCCAAAGCTGAAAGCGAGTTGAGGACGAGAACGTTTTCAGGAGTACCCAAGGTTTTGTATTTCTTGGTCGCTGGACCCTTCATGCGTTCATGGATCATTTTGATGTATTCTTTGAAGCCTTCCATGTTGGCTACATTAACATCTTTGGTTCCTCTTACGGCGACTGCTTTGAGGTTTTTGGAGCCCATCACTGCGCCCATGCCGGTGCGTCCTATGGCTCGGAACTCGTCATTTATGATGGCTGCGAACCTGCAGAGTTTTTCTCCAGCTTCACCAATGGCTGACACACGAATATAGAAGTCTCCGAGTTCATCTCGGATTTTGTTATCTGTATCATTAACCGTAGCGTTTTTGAGGTATTCACCGTTTCGAATTTCAACCTTGTCATCGTCAATCCAAAGGTAAGATAATTTTGGTGCTTTACCAGTAATAACAACTGCATCGTATCCTGCTCGTTTTAAATCAGGACCAAAAAAGCCGTGAGCCTTTGCTTCACCGACGCCTCCAGTGGCAGGTGATTTGGAAACCACGGCATAACCGTTGCCTGCTGTTGGACCCATGGTGCCGCTAAGTGGACCTGTACAGTAAATAAGTGGGTTATCTGGGTGGAAAGCGTCTGTACCTGGTTTTGAATTGTCCATAAGCAAGCGAATGCCTAAACCTATGCCACCGATGTAACTTTTCGCCATAGATTCACTCAATGGCTCAGTTCTTGTCTCTCCAGTTGTGAGGTTAACATGTAAAATTTTTCCCGCATAAGCAAACATGCTTTTTTTCCCTCAAGTCTTGTATGTTAGAAGGCATGTGAAAACTATATTAAGTTAATGGGAGTTTCGTTTAAAAAATCAAGGCTAAAAACGACCTGTTTTTAGTTACATAACGCAACAAAATATTCCTTCAACACAATCCTAAACCGTTTCCGGAAGCGAAAACTTAAACCAACCCTAACTCTTTCCATTGAGGCAGGCGAAAAACCTTGAAGCGAACCGACGCCTTAAACCAAGCAGCCCAAAAACAGGACAAACTATCCAACCTCATAATCTTCAATCAAACTAACTTAACATACTTCACGAATTTTTCAGGAGCAACTGCGCTCTTAATTCCTGAACAAGGAGAATGTACACTCTACGTTTCGGAAGTAAATTTTGAGCAAGCGAAAGCAGAAGTTAAAGGTTTAAGAGTCGAGCTTCTAAAAAGGGACGAAAATCTCATGGAAAAAATTGCCAAGCAAGCCCCAGCCAAAAGATTCGGAGTAGATGCGTTGCCCATTGAAAGTTGGCGTACCCTTTCCAAAGCTGTCGGCGGAGAAGAAAAACTTGAATCAATCAACAGTTTAATTCGGGAGATTCGCAGCATCAAAGACCCAGAGGAAATCAAGCTCATTCGAGAAGCGTGCAGGTTGGCGACTATTGGCATGCAGACTGCTAAGGAAATTATGTGGCTTGGAACAAAAGAAAAGGACGCAGCGGCTGAAATTGAGTATTCCATGCGGAAAGCTGGTTCAGACGGAGTAGCGTTTGAAACTATCGTGGCTTCAGGCCCAACCTCAGCATATCCTCACGGCAGCAACCTAGAGAGAACCATCCAAGACGGCGACTTTATCATAGTTGACATCGGTGCAACCCACAAATTCTACCGCTCAGACATCACCCGAACATTCATCGCCAGCAAAGCAACCTACCATCAAGCAATAATCTACGATACCGTGAAGCTTGCCCATGATAAAGCTCTTGAAACCATTAAACCCCAAGTTGCCGCAAGCGAAGTTGATAGAGCGGCTAGGTGCGTGATTGAGGAAGCGGGCTTTGGTGAGTTCTTTGTTCATAACCTTGGTCATGGAGTCGGTTTAGAAGTTCACGAGGCACCCATCTTGAGTCCCGACAGCAAAGACACCTTAGTTTTGGGCAACATAGTAACAGTTGAACCTGGAATTTACGTGCCTGGCTTAGGCGGGGTACGAATCGAAGACACTTTCCTCGTTACCAAAAATGGAGCCGAGATACTAACAGTTGGCCCTTGCATGCCTTAAGATAAAANTAAATAGGCTCAACGCATTTTTCTAATTGAGAGTGTTTTGGTGATTAACAATCCAGCAGTTATACTTGTGGATGTGCAGAACGATTTTTTCACTGGTCCCCTAAAAATCAAAAGAGAAATCAACATAGTTAAGCCTTTACAGCGGCTTGTAATGGCAGCAAGAAAAAACGATGTACCCATCTTTTACAGCATTGATGCTCACTACCCTCAAGACGTGGAAGTTGTTCGGAAATGGGGCAACCACGCAATAAAAGGAACACAAGGTGCACAAGTTATACCCGAACTCAAACCAGACGAGTCAAAAGACTACGTCGTTGAGAAACGGACCTACAGCGGTTTCTACGAAACGGGTTTAGACCCGCTCCTTCGCAGCCTATACAAGGGTGAAGGAGTTAAAACGGTAATTCTTGGAGGCTTACACACCAACATATGCATTCGCCACACCTCAGCAGACGCGTTCTTCAGAGGCTACCAAATCGTAATCGCAAAGGACGGTGTAGAAGCATTTACCGTTGAAGACCATGAGCAAGGGCTAAAGTATTTAGAGTACGTTTACAACGCAAAGAGTATGGAGACTAATGAGATAATACAGGAAATTGTGAAGTGAGATTATGGCGAAAATACTTGTCATTTATGATTCTAATTCTGGAAACACTGAGAAAATGGCGTTAGCCGTGGCAAAAGGAGCAAAGGCAGAAGGTGATTTGGAAGTTACGATGAAAAAAGCTTCAGAAACAAAACCGAGTGATTTGCTTGCTGCTAACGGGATAATCATGGGGTCACCCACATATTTCGGGCAAATGTCAGCTAAACTTAAAGCAGTCATTGATCAATCTGAGCAGGTCCACAAACAATTAGGCGGCAAAGTCGGCGGCGCATTCACAAGCAGCGGCGGAACCGCTTCCGGAGCTGAAACAACGCTACTCTCTATTGTGCATACAATGCTTATTCACGGGATGATTGTGCAGGGCAGAGCTGACGATGCCCATTACGGGGTTGCGGTTATGGGTACACCAAGTAAAGAAGACCTTGCCGAATGCGAGGAGTTGGGCAGAAGAGTTGCAACTTTAGTTTTGAGGCTGAATCAATGTTAGCAATTATCTTTCTGGGTTAAATTTTTTGAAAACGTACTTTTCCAATGTATTGAAGAATCCATTTTACCAGTTGGTCGTAGGTTTCGGCGCCCAATTTAGTAAGTTCCACGTCCCCGCTTGAGTCAAACTCGACAAACCCTTTGTTTGCCATCCAGTCTAAATATTTGATTAATCGGTCGTAGGATAAACCTGTGGAGGTGGCAAGAGCAGTTTTGTTGAGTCGATTTTTTTCCTTAAGAGTCTTAATGACTCTTGCCAAAACGTATAAGTCAGGCTTGGAAATCGGCTCTCCTGAATTCATTGTCAAACCACCGAAGCTCCCAAAGAAGCGAATCAAGACGCCCAACCTGATCATAACGATAACGAAGATCCTTCATGCTTAGGACCAAAAAAAGAAATAAAGGAATCACAACAAACGAAATTGGGTCAAAACTTAAATGAACAGTATTTTGAATGACCCCTAACAAAATGCCGAAGAAAAGGAAGGCAAATATCCACCAAGCCAGTATCTTCACGGCTCCATAAACTGCAAATCCAAGTTTTGCGAACCTTATATCACTGAAGGTTTTTTCCCAATTTATTTCTTGCAATAACTTTAGAGCACC
>JGI20214J51088_10002674_pt1 | contig 11824 bp, 9 predicted proteins | sample WetSurMetagenome_FD_51088 | JGI IMG/M metagenome (IMG submission 51088)
GGACACTGGTGATCCATGTTCCTACCCGCATAGTTTTTGCTCCCGTTGTTGAATTAAGAAAAAAAATGCTTATCGTAATAGTGCCCAGCATTTTACTGTCCATTATCCTCGCATTATGGTTTTCCTTTAGGCTCTCTCGACCATTAACTGTGTTAAGGGACGCGGTAATTGCGTTCGGCAAAGGAAACTTAGATACCAAAGCTATGATTGAATCTCGCGATGAAATCGGGGAGTTGGGTAAGGTCTTCAACCAGATGGGTGAGGCTTTGAAAAAAACAACCACCTCAATAGATAACCTTGAACGGGAAATCACCGAGCGCAAGAAGATAGAGGATGAGTTGAAAGAAAGCACGTTGCGGTATCGAAGCCTCTTCGAATCTTCCCGGGACGCCATTATGATTGTTGGGCCTCCTTTTTGGGAGTTCATCTCTGGAAATACGTCAGCGCTACAAATGTTTAAGGTAGGGGATGAAGCGGAGTTTATATCCTTTGGGCCCTGGGGTTTGTCCCCCCAGATGCAGCTGGACGGGCGTGCTTCGGCCGAAAAAGCCAAGGAGATGATTGAGACGGCTATCCGTGAAGGTTCCCATTTTTTCGAGTGGGTGCATAAGCGCATCACCGGCGAGGAGTTTTTTGCCAGTGTGCTTCTGACGAGGGTGGAATTAGGCGGAAAGATATTTGTTCAGGCGACAGTTCGCGACATTACCGAGCGCAAAAAAGCAGCGGAGGAACGTGAAAAGCTCATTGTTGAACTACGTGCTTCACTCGAAAACGTTAAAATGTTGAGTGGGCTGCTGCCTATTTGTGCATCCTGCAAGAAAATACGAGATGATAAAGGATACTGGAATCAAATCGAATCATATATACGAGATCATTCTGAAGCAGAATTCAGTCATGGCATCTGTCCCGAGTGTATGAAGAAGCTTTATCCGGATTTTAAAATTGTTGAATAGCTTCCCTATCGTAGGCAGACCAAAACAAACCGATTTCTTCAGAAAGTTCATTATTCTATACACAATGACATAAGTCTTATGCAGATTATCATTCCGGGCCTGACACGGAATCCAGTATTTTTCTGGATTTCCGCTTTCGCGGGAATGACGTGTTATGTTGTGGTGTATGACGCTCTGTAAAAAAAAACTACTTGGATAAAAATGAACTAAAATATAAAGTTGCGTTGGGTCTTCTTTCTTATACGTGGTTTGCCCCTCTGGGGATAATAGTGGTATAATAATAAATAAGGAAGAGCGAAATAAAACCGCTTAACAAGGGGGTGCACCATGGAAGAAAAAAACAGAAGAAAATTGAAAGTGTTGGTGGCAATTGATGCCTCAGAGATCAGTGCTATGGTGATCAAGCGGAGTGGTCAATTTGCCAAAGTAACCGACTGTGATTTAACCGTGCTCAATGTTGTTGAACCGTTACCTGGCAGCTATGCGGAGATGCCTGGGGCGATTGCAGATTTTACCCGAAGAAAGAAGGAAGAGGCCGAAGAGATTGTGGCAAAGGCGCAAAAGACCTTAAAGCACTATGGGGTTGACTGTAAAACCCAAATCGGAGTAGGGCCAGTCGCTTCAGAAATTGTAGAGGTGGCTGAGAAAGGAAACTTTGATGTTATATTTCTGGGGAGCAGGGGTTTTGGAGGCATCAAACGGATGCTTTTAGGCAGTGTGGCTGATGACGTGATACGGCACGCGCATTGTTCGGTGACCGTGATTCGGTAAAAAAAAGGGGTATTTTTGGGGTGAGGGGGGCCGCTATAAGGTTCACGAGAGACAGATTCATGTTTTTGTTCCTGAGTCTAACTTATCCCGTAAGCTACGGGGAGATGGAGCAAGGGAAGTCCTAACGAGGGAGTTTGTGTTTTTTCTCTTGTTTGTTTTTCTGACCTTCCCTGATTAAAAAAAGTCATTTAAAAACAAATTGATAAAAGTCAAAAAAATCTTTCCTTGTCTTTAACCTATTTTTAGGGTATTCTTATAGTAATTTTTTTAAGCAATAACCACTTTTTTCGATAGGAGGGCGAGAATGAAGGTAACGGTTGCAGCATTACTCAGCGTCAGGAGAATTTTGGGCTGGAGCCAAAAAGAAATAATATTTTCCGGGGGCACTTTAGAGGATTTGTTAAAACAAGTTGAAGCTCCAGGAGGAAGTAACCTTTATACATTGCTTATTCAGGCAGACGGTACTCCTGATGCGAAGTATCACTTCGCATTAAACCAGCAAATCGTAGATAAAGAGGCCCTAAAAACTAAAATAAAAGAGGGGGACCGTTTGGTCGCACTCGACGCTTTACATATTCCTTCTCTAACCTGTTAAAACCCAAAAGAATTGTAAAGAACTACCATTAAAGGAGGACATATAATGGCCAAGCTGACCAAAGAAATAAAAAACCTGATTGAAACGAACCGGATTGCCTATGTGGCAACCGTAGATCAAAATAATGTTCCGAATGTATCCCCTAAAAGCACCTTTAGCATTCTGGATGATGAAACATTCATTTTTGCTGAGATCATGTCAACCCGGACCAGACAAAACCTGTTAAAAAATCCTAAAATAGCACTTTACTTTTATTCTCAAGAAAAGAACATGGGCTGTCAGATTAAAGGCGAAGCAGAGATGCTTAACTCGGGAGAACTGTATCAGGAAATGTTAGAGGCATTGAAGTATTATGATCGTAAGGCGAACTATGTGGTCAAGGTAAAGGTAAAAGAAATCTATCCTTGGCCGCCAAAATAAAAAATATTTTAAAAAGTTGCGTGCGCTCCTCAGGGGTCAGAAATGCAAGGTTCTGGCCCTTTTTTGCGCAAGAATCTACTTCCGCAGAATTCTTCCCGGCCTCTGCCCCGTAACTGCCCCCTGAGAAATAACCTCCTCACCATTGATGAAAACATGTTCGATACCAACCGGATAGTGGAAGGGGTTATCATAGTCAGAGCGGTCGCAAACGGTTTGAGGATCAAAGATAACCAGATCCGCGTAATAGCCAGGTTGGATGATTCCCCGGTCTTGCAAACCCAGTTTGTTTGCTGGAAGTCCGGTCATTTTGTGGATAGCAGTTTCAAGGGAAAGAAGTTTTCCCTGCCCGGTGTAGTGGCAAAGGATGCGGGGGTAGGTGCCAAAACTCCGGGGATGGGGTTTTCCCCTGCGCAGGATTCCGGAGGACGAGCGGGTGGAACTGTCGGTCCCGATCATCACATAATCTTTGAGAAGAATTTGGTTAAGGTTATCTTCGCTCATGAAAAAAAAGATGGCGCTTACACCGAGTTCTTCTTCGCGTAAAAGGTCATAAAGCACCTCCCAGGGAGCAAGCTTTTTTTGTGAGGAGATTTCGGCAAGTGTTTTTCCTTCCAACCAGCGGTTTTTCTTTTTTTTAACTGACGCGATCATCACCTTTTTCCAAAACTCAGGTTCGGGATTTTGTGATAAAATCTCTTCCGTCATTTTCTTTTGACTATCCGGGTCAGCTAAACGGGTTAATTCTTTTTGCCCACCACCTTCCCATGCCCACGAAGGCAAGAGCACATCCAGGTCAGTGGAAGAGGCAGTATAGGGATACCGGTCAGCATGAATACTGCAACCTTTTTTCTGTAAAACTTCGATCAGCTGAAAAACCCTTGCCAGCTTCCCCCAATTTTTTTCCCCGTAGGTCTTGAGATGGGAGATTTGGAGGGAGACTCCACTTGCCTCAGCAATATGGAGAGCCTCTTGTATTGCTTCCACCAGTCTATCTCCTTCGCTTCGAAGGTGAGTGGCATACAGACCCCCAGATTCAGCGACCACTTTTGTTAAGGCGTGCAGCTCTTCACTTGACGAATACACGCCGGGGGGGTAGATGAGACCAGTTGAAAGACCAAAAGCTCCGCTGTTAAGACCTTGACACAGGAGGGTTACCATTTTTTTTAATTCACTTTGAGACGTGGGGCGGTTTTCATAACCGACCACGCTTCCCCGAAGGTTGCCATGGCCAACTAAGGTGGCGATGTTGACAATCGGCTGGGCTTCCTGCAGACGGAGAAAATACTCATTGAGCGTTGTCCAGGTGATGGGAATGCCCAAATCAGTTAACTCAGCTTTTCTTCGTTCTCGAACCGCGCCTTCCAGAGGAGCGCCAGACACACCACACTGCCCGATAAGTTCGGTGGTTACTCCCTGGTAAACTTTACTCGCCGCTTGCGGGTCAGCAAGGAGAGTGAAATCAGAATGGGAGTGGATGTCAATAAAACCAGGAGCAACAACTTTACCTTCTGCAGAGAGAATTTTTTTTCCCTGATCACGAGATAAATCGCCTATGAAAACGATTCGATCTTTTAAGATTCCAACATCCCCCTTTCTCCCGGGACAGTTGGTTCCATCGACTATTAAGCCTTCTTGGATTATCAGGTCATACATAGGACAAGGTGGGTTGAATTTTCCTTTAAGTGTTCTTTTACCTTATAGTAGCTCTTCCAGATTTAAAAGGAAAGTTATTTTTCCATCTCCTAATAACGTTATCCCTGAAAAAACTTTTATATGGTTTAACGGAGGCTTGAGGGGTCTTATCACTATTTCTTGCTGGCCTACAAATCCATCAACAATAAGTCCAATGTGATGATTGCCAATTTCCACGATTACCAGAGAAAGGTAACCTCCATCGTGAAGGGGAGGAGATGCTACGTTGAGCACGGTGTGAAGCTGGCAGAGAAAAATTGGTGATTTTCGGAAGGTAATAGTTTCTTTGTGGTTTTGAAGAAAAATTTCTTGAGGTACAATCCGCGTATTTGCAATCACTTTCGCAACGGGGATGGCAAGTAAATAAGGACCGACTCTTATTATAAAAGCCGACATGATAGATAGGGTAAGAGGAAGCCGAATGATGATTTTACTGCCGATGTCTTTCTGGGAAGAGATTTCAATACTTCCGCCCAGGGCGTTAACCTTATTTTTGACAATAAACATTCCATGTCCCCGCCCGGAAATTTCAGTTACGGTCTCGGCAGTAGAAAAATTTGGCGCATAGATTAACTGCAGAGCCTCTTCTTGGGACATTGTTTTTTCTTGTGTGGGAGTAATAAGCCCGTCTTCTAAAGCTTTTTGTTTTAGAAAATGAGGATCCATCCCTTTACCATCATCTTCAAATTGAATCACAATGTTTTCTTTGACGCGAGAGATGGTTAAGGTAATCGTACCTTTTTTTGATTTTTGTTTCCTTTCCCTTTCCTCTGGTTCTTCTATTCCATGATCAACGGCGTTACGGATGATATGGATTAAAGGTTCCTCCAGGCCTTCTAAAATACTCCTATCAATTTCCAGGTCTTCTCCTTTTACTATAAACTCAATTTCTTTTTTCTTGTCCTTTGCCAGATTCCTTATGATCCGAGCAATGCGGTCAGTTAAAATTTTTATAGGCATCAACCGGGCAAGAGTTATTTGGAGATGAAGTTCTTTAATAAGTTCGTTCAAGTCAAAAAGAGAAGAATGAAGCTCCCGTAAACTATAGGTCTTACTTATCGTTGCTAGGCGATTTTGACACAGGAGAGTTTCGCTGACCAGATTGAGGAGGTTATCGAGAGTTTCGGTTCTTACCTGCGCATGGGTATAACCTTTTAACTTCGGGGAAAAGTCTCCTCCTGCGGTTGGGATAGCCACGGTTTTGTCTGGGGAGGAAGGAAGGGAGTGTAGTTTGTTTAAAAGATCTTGATAAGAAATTTTTTGCGAAGCATTTGTCTTGAGGTTTTCAATCAATTGTTCTAAAACTTCAAACCCTTCAAAAAGAAGTCCAATTTCATTACTCACTGGTTCTTTTTGCCTGGGTAGATTTTTAATAAAACTTTCCAACCCATGGCTCAATTCTTCAACGTCAGAGAATCCGATCGTGCGCGCCATTCCTTTTATTGAATGGGTATTGCTCATTAAGTGATCAACCAAATCCTTTTCGACGGGACCATGTTCTATCTCTAAAAGAATATGGTAACTCTCCCGAAGGTAATTCTCTGCTTGAGAAAAAAATATCTGAATGTATTTATCCAAGTCCATTGGTTGGTGAACTCCTTTTAAACTGAATCCCAACTTTAAAACTTACCTTCTTTAAGGAAGGTAAAAAACTTTTCTAAGTCTAAGAGATGGATACCTTCTTCACATTTGAGTACCATGTGACGAAACTCTTTTTCCTTACTCGTAAAGAGATGTGTCTCATTTGCTTTTTTCTCAGTTAAGGAAACTGACTTGGTTTGGTTAATTATATCAACTAAAATGCCGATATCCATTTCCTTGTGCTCTAAAATCACTATTCGGGAATCAGGAGAGAGATCTTTTGAGGGTACCCCTAGTAAAGCCGCAAGATTTATGATGGTAAAAACTTTTCCCCGCCGGTTTACGATTCCCAAAACAAAGTGTGGAGCTAAGGGGACAGGCTGGATATTTTTATTTTCTATCACTTCTCTTACATAATGGAGATCAAATCCCAAAGATTGCGTATTAAGCTCGAAAAGTAAAATTTTATTCATCAGCCACCTTAAATTTCGCAACTGCCTCATTGAGTTTATGTGCGGTGTCCATTAAGTTTTGGCTTGATGCTTTAGTTTGCTCAAGAATTTTTTTCTGCTCCCCCATGACGGCGTTGCTTTTTTGCATGGCAAGAGAATTAGCTTCCGCGAATTTTGTCAACTCTTCAAAAGCTTGAGCAATGGTTTTGCTATCCATAGCCTGCCGGTTAGTTTCAATTGAGATTTCCTCAAAGCCGCCTCCTAATTTCGTTACCTCATCTACTATGTGGTCAAAATTTTTAATGAGTGTGCCCATGGTCTCTCTTCCTCTGTTTATTCCGGCAACCCCTTCTCCGATTGAGGTCTTAACGGCAGCATTCTCTGACTGGATCTCTTCGATCAGTAAACTTATCTCTTTGGCAGAGGATTTTGATTCTTCAGTGAGATAGCGTATTTCCTCAGCCACAATACCAAAGCCTTTTCCATACTCACCTGCCTTAGAAGCTTCTACCGTGGCGTTTAACGATAACATGTCAGTTTTTCGAGCGATATCCGTGATAATCTCCATTACCCTGCTCATTTTAATAATTTTATTCCCTAAGCCCTGGGTCAACAGAATAGATTTTTCAACTTGCGAAAAAACCCCTTGGATTTGTCTTATTGCAGATTCAGCCGCATTTTTCCCTTCATAACTATTTTTAACCGCCCGGGAAGCAGAAAGGGATGCAACGTTTGCCATCGTTGCAATTTTGCCAACAGAATCAGAGATACTTTTTAAGGCAAGGGAGTCTTGGGAAAGAAGAGTGAATTGTTTTTGAGCGGCTCCAATCACTTTTTCAACCTCAGATGCAAACTGTTCGCTTATCCCACTTAACTTTTTTATGGAATCATAAACTTCATCACTGGATTGTATTACCTTCTGCGAACCTTTTTTTACGTTGGCAACGATTTGTCTGAGATTAAGCACCATTGCTTTAAAAGATGCGGCTAATTTCCCTATTTCATCAGTTGCTTTAACATCAATTTCTTGTCGTAGATCTCCTTCACTTACTACCGTCGTTGCTTCTACAAGCCGGAAAAGATTTTTGGTAACTGAATTGGAAATATAAATTCCAAAAATCATCCCAACTAAGAGGCCCATCGCTATGGATAAGGCTTGCGATTTCCAAGCACTATCCATAACTAAATTGGATAAAAAATTTACTGCTAAAATCCAAAGAATAACTCCAGTAAAACTTATAACCAATTTATTTCTCATAACGATCTCCCTTAAACCATGTTATATCCCTCAACAGGGATCTTAATAGTAAAGGTGCTTCCTTCTCCGACTTTGCTTTGTGCTTCGATAGTTCCCCCAAAACCTTGAATGATCTTTAAACTGGTAGAAAGTCCTAAGCCCGTTGCATTCTTATCTNTTTTAGCTGAGAAAAAAGGACTAAAAATTTGAGGAAGGATTTCAGAAGGTATTCCTACACCAGTATCGACAAAATCTATTTTAACGATCTTTGTCGTTTTGCCAGTGGAAATAGAGCCGTCCGTACTGGTAGTAATGGTAATGGTGAGCGTACCTCCGTTGGGCATTGCCTCAAAGGCATTGTTGATAATATTGATAAGGACCTGCCTCAATTTGAGACTGTCCACATAAATTAACGGCAGATTTTTCTCATAGTCCTCGTTTATTATTACCTTAGCTGAGTCCGCCCGGTTTTTTACCAGGGCAACAATTCTTTTTAAGATTTCACTCACATCGATTCGCTCCAATTTAGTTTGTTCTTCTTCTCCAAAATCTATTAAATCACGGATCATGCTTCGGGCATGATGTAATCCTTCCTGAATTGTATTTAATCGTTCCCGGGTGGTCGCATCATTGTTTTTTTGACTGAGGAGAAGGCTTATATGGCTCAGGGCCGAAACTAAGGGATTTTCGATTTCTTTGCTGATATTGGTGCTTAACTGTCCAAGCATTGAGAACTTGGCATCCTGAATAAGTTTGTCCTGCATTTTTTTTACTCTTTCATGAGCAAGCATCAATTCGCGAATCTTGGTGTAATAGTCAGTAACATCTTCCGCGATTAAAACGGTTCCGGTAACTTTTTTTTCCTCAATAAGATTGGTAACAATGATTTTAAGAATAAACTTATTTAAAGGCATGGTAAACGTTACTAAGGTGTTGTTGGGTTGGGTTGACGTTTTCTCTATTGCCTCTTTTATTTTTTGTGAACTTTCGTCATCAAAAAGTTCGTATAAATGGCAGCCGATAAGTTGCCCTTCGGTTTTATTAAATATTTTTATTCCGGCTGGATTGATATACGTTATGCGTAAATTGGAAGCAGTCTCGATCACTGCTTCACCGATAGTCTCCAAAACGACCTTTTCATGTTGCCGCAGAGACATAAGTTCCTTAACGACTGCCCGCTTAAACATACCCTCTGCCCCAAGAATTTTTTCCTCCTTTTCTCCGGTTACAAGTTTTTTTATTATTTCTAAAACATTTTTTTTGAGAGTTTCTGCTGGCCCTTTATAAAGAAAGAAGTCCGCTCCCACTCCTTCCAGATAAGGAGATTCCTCAACCAAAGCACCTGAGGCCAAGACGATCGGGGTTTTTTCCAACTGAGAATCTTCCCGAATGCATTTAATAAATTTTGCTCCATCAATTTTGGGCATAATCAAATCGACGAAGATACAATAAAAATGCGTCTGCTTTACTATCTCCAGTCCTTCCAGGCCATCAGAAGCTTTTTTCACTAAAAAACCTTGTTGCTGGAGAATATCGCTTAAAAGCTCCTGATAAAAAACATCATTATCTATTATTAATATTTGTTTGGGTTCCATCACGTGCTCCTGTAAGATTGGAGAAAAGTAAAATTTTTTTATCTTTTCTTTTGGCAATTTTTTAGCATTAAATCTTGGTAGTAACCCGAACCACTTCTTCTACCGTAGTTATTCCCTCACGAAGCTTCACAATGCCCGTTTCTCTTATGGTCCTCATGCCTATGGCAGCTGCGGCCTTTTTTAATTCCGGAAGTTGTGCACCTTTCGCGATCAAAAATTTTATCTCCTCTTTAAGAGGCAAAACTTCATAAAGTCCGATACGGCCTTTATATCCAGTGTGATTACAAGCTTTGCAGCCTTTTCCTTGGAAGAATTTGAAGCCGTTTAATTCTTCTGTCGTCAATTCAAGGGAAGCTAATCTTTCCCGCGGAACGCTCACCTCTTCTTTACACGCCGGACATATCTTGCGTATAAGCCGTTGGGCAATAATCAAGATAACCGCAGAAACAACCATAAAAGGGGGAATACCAATATTTATTAGCCGGTCAATCGTGCTGAGAGCATCATTCGTATGGATAGTAGAAAGCACTAAGTGCCCGGTTTGCGCTGCCTTGACAGCAATCTCGGCCGTCTCATGATCTCTGATTTCTCCAACTAAAATTACATCCGGGTCCTGGCGAAGAAAGGATCGGAGAGCATTGGCAAACGTTAAACCCACTTTCTCTTTAATTTGAATTTGATTAATGCCCTTTAGGTTATACTCTACCGGGTCTTCCGCAGTCATGATATTAATCCCTTCCTTATTAACCCAATCCAAGGCAGAGTAAAGCGTTGTTGTTTTTCCGCTTCCCGTAGGACCGGTAACTAAAATCATGCCATAGGGACTTTCAACCGATTTTCTAAATTCTTCTAATTCCTGCGGTTCAAAGCCCAGTTTTGCCAGGTCTAAAACCAAATTGCTTTCATCCAGGATACGGAGGACGATTTTCTCCCCGAATATGGTAGGAATAGAACTTACCCGCATATCTATTGTCCGTTTCTCAACTTTAATTTTCATTCTTCCGTCCTGCGGTTTTCTTCGCTCGGAGATATCCATCTCGCTCATAATCTTGATTCGAGAAGAAATCCCAGGGTGAAGGTTGCGGGAGAGACTCAAGACCTGATGCAAAACCCCATCAATCCTAAACCGAACTCGGAGTTCATCTTCATAGGGTTCAATATGGATGTCGCTGACTTTTTTATGGATAGCGTCGGAGATAATAAAATTGGCCAACTTCACAATGGGGGCTTCTTCCGCGGCTGACGCCAGGACTTCCGATCGTTCTTCATCTTTTGTGGTTTGTAGTACCTCTAAGCTTTGCTCTTCTTCTTTTACCACTTGCATTATTTCAGCCAGGTCATCGTTTGACTGTTTAAAAAACTTTTCAATCACTTTTTTGATATGTGATTTCTGAGCTACTAAAGGGGTTACGATAAACCCGCTGGCAAATTCGATGTCACTAATGGCATTAAAGTCAAAGGGATTTGCGATGACAACGCTAAGCTCTCTGCCATTTTTTGCAATTGGTATCGCAAAGTACTTTTTTATAACCTTTTCGGGTACTACCTTAACCACATTAGGCTCGATCTCCATTTCTTCAACGAGGACGTAAGGAAGGTTTTTTTTCTTCGCGAGGACTTTAGCGAGAATTTCTTCTTTTATATACTCCTTCTCAACCAGATAATCATAGAAATCACCCCCTGAGGTTTTTCGCCATGTCAAAGCATTTTTAACATGTTCCGGCTGGATATATCCCTGGGCAGCAAGCTCCTGAGCTAACTTTATAAGCACCTGGTCTTTCATATCTTTCATATGCTTGGGGTTTAATCCTTCTAACGGGGTTTACTTAATCTCAAACTTAAATCCTTTTTCAGTAAAAAGCTTGATACAGATATCGGACACCTCAGGGGAGTAAAGGATACCCTTTTTTTGAGAAATTTCTTCGAGCGCTTTTTCGATACCCAACCCAGGACGATAAGGTCGGTGGGAAGCCATTGCCTCTACTACATCAGCAACACCGATAATTTTTGCCTCAAGTAATATTTTCTTATCTTTAAGACCTAAAGGATAACCGGATCCGTCTAACCGTTCGTGGTGCTGGAGCACAATTTGGGCAATGGGCCAAGAGAACTCGATATCTTTTAGTATTTCATACCCTGCCTGCGCGTGAGTTTTTACCAGAGAAAATTCAATTTCGGTTAGTTTGCCTGGTTTACTTAAGATTTCAGCCGGGATTGAAATTTTGCCGATGTCATGGATGAGACTCGCCATCTTGACTCCTTCGACTTCTTTTTCGGAAAGCCCCATTTCTTGAGCTAATGCCGAAGCAAGCTGGGTTACACGCTGTTGATGACCAGCGGTGTAAGGGTCACGGGATTCAATCGTCAAAACCATGGCATGAACGATACCTTGCATTGCCTTCTGCAGATCGTTAAGGCTTGCCCGCAGTTCTTCCGTGCGTTCCTGGACCATTTTTCCGAGATTTTCTTGGTAGAGCCGGTTTTGTACCTCCAAACCTCGGCGGTGCAGCGCATTGCTTACATTAATC
>JGI20214J51088_10002676_pt1 | contig 11820 bp, 11 predicted proteins | sample WetSurMetagenome_FD_51088 | JGI IMG/M metagenome (IMG submission 51088)
GTTCTGTCAGGGTGCCGGGCGGTCTTCCCATCCCGACCGTGAGCATTGCAACAGCCCTGATATGTGGTGGGAGCCCGAGGATATCACGTACCTCGTCCTCATCAAATGCGCCTACCCAGCAGGAATGGAGACGCCGGGAATGGGCTGCAAGCATCAGGTAAGTACATGCAATGGTTGCGTCCTGGACTGCATACAGGATACCCCGTTCCCCATAACGCGACATTGAACGTACATAGTTCGCACAGAAAACAAACAGGGCGGGAGCCGCACCGATATGCTCCTGATCGAATGCCGCCCCCATAAGTGCTTCCTTCTGGTCAGTCTCCCTGATGACCACGATGTCCCATGCCTCAAGATTTCCGGCACTTGGGGCAGTACTGGCACTGTCGAGGAGGAACACGATATCCTCCTCGCTCAGCTCCTTATCCGTATAATCACGGACCGAGGCCCTGCTGGTCAGGAAACCCAGGAATTCAGAGGAGTCCATGTTCGTTAAGTACCTGCCAGGATGCCTGTGCAACGGTTGTTGTACCTGTCACTGCTTCGCTGATACGCAAGGTAGCGGCCCCGTACTGTTCACTCTCAACCAGGCTGATTGCTTCAGACAGGAGGTCGGTTGAGCGACGAAAACCCGATTGTTCGGTTGAGCGCAACGCCATCTGCAGTTCGGCACGGACTGCTTCCATGACCATAATAAGCATCCGCCTGGCCCCGGCCCGCTCATTCTCCGGGAAACTACCCAGTGCATTAACCAATTGCGAACAGACAATCAATTCACTTTTTGCCCGGTCTGCAAACTGGTAGTTCATTATTGCAGCTTTAAGATCCATACTCAATTGAAACTCCGCTGGCTAATGATATTTTTGTATGCGGAAAAAAATGTGTCAGGAACCAAGTCATGCCCAGCCTCAGTCCAGGGCACGACTATTCCTGCAGGTATTCCGGATTATCGGGCAGACTTCTGCTTCGCGCCCATTATCGATACTTTTGCCCGGCGCATTGATTTTCGCACGATGGTGTCTGCGGGGTTTCCCATGTCACGGCCCCTGCCGCCACGGCCTCCCCTGCCGCCCCTGCTGCCACCTTTTCTTCCGCCCGGTCTTCCACCCTGGTCTCCGGCCAGCTGCTCAAGTTTCTTCAACGTGGCGCCTGCCCTGAAGCGCTGGTTAGGGCCTGGTCTCTTTACTTCTCCTTCTGATTTCGGGACAAGCCTGATCTGACCTTTCACGCCTTTGACCTGTACCCATTGTGTTATTCCTGTCTTTCCCATGAAACTCCTTTATGATTAAAGCAGGATTCTTCATAAAGTTTCGCCATTACACCACCGCAATACGGGAAAAAAACAATAAAAAGTACCGGTAGTAACCGATTACTCAGGATTTAGTGACCCTTTCGATCTCCTTTCGCAGGAGTTCGCTCACGACTTTCCCATCCGCTGAACCCCGTACTTCGGCCATTACAACTCCCATGAGGGGTGCAAGGGCGGCATTTCCTTTTTCCTTTACAAACGCTGCACGTTCATCGACTATCTTCGTAATTATTGCATGGAGCTGGTCACGGCTGATGGCAGGTGCACATTTCTTAATTGCTTCCTGTGTTCCGGTACCTTTTGCGACCATTTTTAATATTTCAGGTATTGCTTCTTTTGCCGCTTTTCCAGATTCCACTTCATGAAGAACTTCTATGAACTGGTCATCAGAAATTGACGCGATATCGGCCCCGTCCCGTTGGATTTCTTTGAGTGTCCCGAGAATGGTGCGGGCGGCAAGAGTAGGATTAATTTTTTCCGAGACTGCCCTCTCAAAGAGAGGGAGCCGTTCAGAGAAGGCTATCTGCCGTGAGAGCCCTTCATCGAGCCCAAGTTCTTTCTTAAACCGGTTTGCCCGCACGGTTAGGAGTTCGGGCAGTGAAATACGGTCCCATGCAGGGTCTTCAACGATTACCGGAAGTACATCTGTTTCGGGATACATCCTCGCAGCCCCTGGTAATGGACGCATGTAAGCGGTATTACCCTCGGGCAACATCTTCCTCGTTTCTTCCGGGACCCCAACGAGCGCAAACAAGGCCCTTTTTATCACCTGCATTGCCGCACAATGTGCCTGTTCCGGTGTTGCTGCCACGAGGACGATGCAGTCATTTTCAGATGTCCCGAGCGTTCCATGCAGGACATCCACCTCTTCGGCCGTAATCCCGTATGCCGGGAGCTCATCGGTGTGGAAAATTCCACCTACACCGCATTTTTTTGCATAATCCGACATTTCGGTACCGAGCCGCCGACCCGGTTGTATCTCGTATCCTACAAGGCCTGCAAACCCGTTAAGACGGACTGCAAGGATATTTTTCGCTTTTTTAAGAATTGCAGACCCGGTCCCGGCAAACAGGCCTGTCACATCAACCGGGTCCGGCTGTACAGAGGCCCCGCGGGAGGTCAGCTGGTCCCGTATCATTATCAGGTTCTGCTGGCGTTGCGCCTCGCGTTTCACCACGTCGGCAACGAGGTCGAGTTCCTGTACACCTTTCACTTCGATCCGTGCACCGCCCCTGATGGAGATATTTACGTCCTGCCGGATTGTCCCGAGACCGCGTTTTACTTTTCCTGTTGAACGGAGCACCATACCAAGGTACCCTGCCATCTCCCTGACCTCTTCAGGGGTGTGCATACAGGGTGAGGTTGTAATCTCCACCAGCGGGATACCGAGACGATCAAGCGAGAAGGTCACCCCCTCTACCCGTTGTGCTGCCTCTTCCTCGAGACAGAGTGTCTCTATCTTCCCGCCGTTTGGAAGGGTGCCGTTTATTGCAATTAATGCAGTGCGCTGAAAACCGCTTGTGTTGGAACCGTCAATGACAAGTTTACGCATGGTATTGACCTGTTCGATCGGTGTCATGCCGAACATTTTTGCAATCGTCAGACTGAGTAACAGGGCTTCCTGGTTGAGTGGCGCGGGGGGCTCCTCATCATTCTCCACGAGGCAGGTCGAATCGTACGTGTAATACGTGAATTTGCGTTCGCTTTTCATCTCTTCACGGGCGGCGTCATCGATCTCACCCATCTCGCTCTCCGTTGCACGGAGGTACCGGTGGTACTCACCCGAGTGCTCTTCGGTCTTCCGTAGCAGGGTCGGGCACCTGCAGAAGAGTTTTTCTTTTGTATCGAGCTGCTGGTGGATCTCGATCCCTGCAAGGAGGCCGATCTTTTCATAGTCCATGGAGCGACCTCCTCATACATTCCCCTTTAAGAGAAGAGGACAGGAGTAAACGTTGTTTATCCGGGTCCTTTTCATTACCGAGTACCCACATCATCTTGACCAGGGCCACTTCCGGGAGTGTATCAGCGCCTTCAATGACACCAATTTTCAGGAGGTCACGGCCGGTGTCGTACACGCGGTCACAGACACGCCCGTTCAGGCATTGCGAGGTCATCATGATGACTGTCCCTGCCCCTGCAAGGAGTTTAAGGTGTGGGATCCATTCGGTACTTACATGACCAAGGCCGGTNCCGGCCAGGACAAGCCCGTGTACCTCTCCCGGCCGGGGTAATGCCGATGGTGGCATCCCGGGGTAAAAGTACATGAGCCTGCAGGACTCATCCAGGGCAGTCCTGATACCCGGTTCACAGGTCCCCCGTCTAACGGCCGCAGGCGAGAGGTCGACCTTCAGGGATGGATAGTCCACGTAGCCCAACGGGGGGATACCGATACTCCGGAACGCGTCACGCCGGGACGTATGCATCTTCCTGACTCTTGTCGCCCTGTGAATTGCACAACGGTCATCACTGGTCGTTGCATGCATAACCACTGCCACTTCACCGAGTGGGCTTACGGCAGCAGTTGCACTGCATAAAGCATTCATGGTATTATCACTGCTCGGACGGTCCGCAGACCTCTGTGAGCCGACAAATATGACCGGGACCGGGGTATCAACCATGAAGCTGACTGCCGCTGAACTAAACGACATGGTATCGGTTCCGTGTGTCACAATAACACCCGTTGCCCCGTTTTTAATCTCTTTATAGACCGCGGTTGCAAGCTCCTGCCATATGGCAGGAGTCATATTTTCGGAGAGGATCGTGTACAACTGCGTTGTCCGGTACCTGGCGATCCCGGAAAGGCCGGGAATTGCCCTTAATATATCGTCGGCATCGAACTGGCTTGTAACCGCGCCGGTACGGTAATCGATCCGGCTAGCAATGGTCCCCCCGGTAGAAATAATGGAAAGAGACGGGAGTGCATCATCCTGCACTGTTGATAGTTCAGGTCGNTTTACNAGGGCAGGNCGTTCAAGGAACCTGCAGTTCTTCCTGCCGACGCCGATATTATAACCGCTGTCAAGCTTGATCACCGCTTTTCCGTCCCTGTCGGTAATATATGTCCCGTTAAGCCGGGTGCCGCCGTAGGAGCATTCCACCCTGTCCCCTGTTTCAAGTTGTTCCATTATTGTGCGAGCCTCCCTGCTTCTGCCAGCATCGTGTCAATGGCATGACCTACGCCGGATTTTTTCGATTCTGTATTTTTATGGTCCATGTTCAGTTTATCCCTTGCAAGGGCGATTGCTTCAGCCGTGGCGGAAGGCGCAGGCCCGCCCGGGTGGTNACGTGACGTCACGCTGCCTTCGACTGATAACGCGGTCAAAACCTGTTTTTTGGTAAGACCGCTTTCAGACAGGGTCTTCCCGGTTATCTCCTTTGCTGCGTCATCAAGAGTTTTTAATTCAATTAAGCCTTTTTTTACTGCCCTGCCAACAATGCTGTGGGCGGTCCGGAACGGCAGGTTATATTCCCTGACAAGGAGATCTGCAACGTCTGTGGCTGTTGACTGGCCTTTTCCTGCCTCGGCTTTCATCCGGTCGGTATCGAACCGGGCACCTGACAGGATGCCAGGGAGGAGCTGCAGGCTCATGGTGGCGTCACGGGCACCCCTCCACAGGTGCGGTGTAAGTTCCTGCAGGTCGCGGTTATAACTCATGGGCAGGCCCTTGGTAATCACCAGGGCTGATGTGTAGGCCCCGGCAACCGAGCCTGCCTTCGCCCTCATGATCTCCGCTGTATCCGGGTTTTTCTTTTGAGGCATTATTGAACTGGTCGAACAGAACGAATCATCAAGGGAGACAAAACCGGTGAATGAAGAACTCCAGAGGACCAGCTCTTCACAGAGCCTGCTGATGGTTGCCATCATGATCGAGAGGGCGGAGAGGACTTCCAGGGCAAAATCCCGGGTCGCTACCGCGTCCATGGTATTCATGATGATCCCATCAAATCCGAGAAGGGCTGCTGTATAGTCCCGGTCAATCCGGTATCCCGTAGATGCAAAAGCAGCAGCACCCAGGGGAGAGCGGTTAACCCGTGAATATGCCTCGTTCAACCGGTCAAAATCACGGGAAAATGCCTGCTCGTACGCAAGGAGGTGATGGGCAAGCGTGGTCGGCTGGGCGTGCTGGAAATGGGTGAACCCGGGCATAAATGATTCCCGGTGCTCTTGTGCACATCCGAGGAGGACTTCACGTAGTTTTACCAACAGATCCAGCTGCAGGAGGAGTTCATCTCTCAGGTGGAGCCTGATACAGGCGGCTACCTCGTCGTTCCTTGATCGTCCGATATGAAGCCTTCCACCAGCATCTTCACCGGCCATCGCGATCAGGACTGATTCAATACCTGCATGAATATCCTCAAAATGCTCTGAAAAGGCCTCTTCCGGGACACCTGTCTTCTGCATCCCGAGCAGCACCTTCATGATAGCGGCTGCACTGGCCCTGTCTGTAACGCCCTGTCGTTCCAGCATCAGGAGGTGCGCAATATCCACGAGCAGATCTGCCTCAGCGATGCTCCGGTCCGCATCCATTGATGAGAGGAACCGGTTAACCCCTTCTGTCCTGTTACCCGACAGGCGGCCACGCCTGACAACATCTTCCTGCATCGACCGTAATCACTCCTGCTGATAAATTGGCCGCCGGATGAGATTAAAGCCACGCTTTTCGTGAGGCAAGCTCGATCGCCCGCTGGACTGACTCCTTCGGAATTATCGTGGCGACAGGGATATGGACCAGTTGTTCGATGACGCTGCTTACAATCGGGGCACATACGATGGCTACAGCACCTTCCCGCTCGGCCCTGACCGAGGCCACAATTGCATCTTCCATGGTATGTACGGGGTATTCCCGGATATTGATGCGGTGGCCTTCAACGTCCGCAGTCCGCTCAACCACGATATCGAGGACCGGGCGGGCTGCAATGAGACCAATAAATTCTTCTTCGTTATGACGGTAATAACGCCGTAATGCACGGACTATTGCCCGTAACGTGGACAGGTTCGGGGAACGTTTGCCATGCAGGATTTTATAGAGGGAACTCTGGGCTATGCCGCTTTCAAGGGACAACTCACGAATAGTAATTCTCAAATCCTTTCGGAGAATATCATTTAGAACCTCGACAAACTCTTCATCTGATAAGAGGGCCGCACGCATGAGCTTGTCGACAGGGTCCATCTGTACCATAGTAGTGATACAATAAGGATAATTGATTATAATAATATTCGTTTTGTGCCAGAAGTACCAACACCAGTTAGAATTTTGATGGACATTTATAATATTTAAGTTGTCTTATAGTATAAGTTTAATGAATGAATTGGGACTATTGTATCGATAATTTATCCTTAAAATGAATCTATAAATATTGACAGGTTGACATTCCTGTATATGAAGAAGATCGCTTCCCTCATTGTTGTCTGCATTACCCTTGCAATGGTCCTTTTTATTGCAGGATGCACGCAACCAGTGACTCCCCCTACAAACGTTACCCCCCAGGTAACAACTCCTGCCGGCACTGGTGCAACAGAAGTTGATGTTATGTATGCTGGCGGTGTAGGGCCGATGCCGGTCCTGCTCTCAACAAACCAGGTAGATGGTTACATCGCATGGCAGCCGTACGTATCCGTCGCAACGGTATCTGGTATCGGGCAGCTTGTCACCTATACCAAGGATTTCCCCCCGGTGCCGGAATGGAACAACCACCCCTGCTGTGTCCTCACTGCCCGGGATGAACTGTATGCTAGCAACCCCGACTTTGTCAACGCCATGGCAGCCCAGACGATCCTCGCCGACCAGTGGATTTCCGATCATCCCCACGAGGCAGCGGCCGACATGTCAGCATGGATCATCGGGAACGATACCATCAAGTTTGGTGACCAGTCTGTCCCGGCAATCAGCGTTATGGAAGATGCAATCCCCACGGTCAGGTATACCACAGAACCAACCCCGGAATGGATCAATGGGACCAAGAATTTCGTTAATGCGCAAATCAGTCTCGGGTATGTTACCGGCTCACTGAAAAATACCAGTGCGGAAAACATGGACGCCACGCTGTTCAATTTCAAACCATACAGGGACGCGAAGAAGATGATCACTGACAAGAAGATTGTCACCCCAGCCAAGCTGAACAAGCAGGTCGGGATCGGCTACCTGAAGGGAGACATGCACGGGGGTTCCCTCATTATTGCGGTCAAGGAATGGAAATATTTCAATGACACCTACGGCATTGCAATCAAACCGCGGGACCTTACCGCAACAAAACCGGAAATCTGTGACCTCATTGTCAACGGTGTCCCTGTTGCAGAACTAAAACTCGTTTCTGCGGATGCCGGGCCACAGCTGATGCAGATGGAAGCGACAGATATTGTCGGAATGGGGTATGCCGGTGTCCCGCCTGCAATCGGTTCGATTGACAAAGGTTCAGCGATCAAAGTACTGATGCCCATCAATACGGAAGGATCAGGACTCGTTGCGACGAAGGGATCTCCCGCCCACGACTGGAACAGTTTCATCAGCTACGCCGGGCAGCGTTCAGCAAGTGGAAAACCACTGAAGATTGCGGCGCCGTCCAAGGGGTCCATCCAGGACGTAATGCTGCAGTATTCCCTGAAATCAAGCGGTGTGACTATAAAATTTGTCTGAACACCTATCTTTTTTTACCGTGGGTACCTGTGCCATGACCGTTTCATTTCAGCAAGTATACCTGCCTCCAAATCTTCCCGGTGACCCGGAGCAGCGGATCGATCCTGATGGACAGGAGATTATTTTTACCCATGACCTTTTCCCGGACTTTTGCAAAAGAAGGTTCATCTGCGTTTAGGGAGAAATAACACCATGCAGATGCTCCCCGAAAACCAGAAGTGGTGGCATGGGATCCGTTCAAAATCATTCCTTTTAAAAATTGCACTTCCAATCATCATTATTATCAGCTGGGTTATCCTTTCGGCACTTATCGATAACGAATTTATCCTTCCCTCGATCGTTTCTGTCCTTATCGTGCTTTCAAAGCCATTCGCAGATATCCTGGGAAGCGGGAGCCTCGTCGGGAACGCCCTGGTCAGCCTTGGGAGAGTATTGATCGGTTTTGCTGTTGCTGCAGTACTCGCGATCCCCCTCGGCATCGGGATGGCCCGGAATGCCAAAGTCCATGATTTCTTTGATTCCACGATACAGGTATTCAGGCCGATCCCCCCGCTTGCATGGGTCCCGCTTGCCCTTGCGTGGTTCCGGATTGGCCTTTTGTCCATGGTTTTCATAATTGCAATCGGGGCCTTTTTCCCCATCCTCCTCAACACCCTCGATGGTGTAAAAAGTATAAAGAAGACCTGGATCGAGGCTGCTCACACGCTCGGGGCAAAAGAACGGCAGGTCCTCGCCAAGGTGATCCTTCCCGGTGCAGCACCCACCATATGGACCGGTCTCCGGGTCGGGTTCGGCATTGCCTGGATGTGCGTGGTTGCTGCTGAAATGATGCCGGGGACCAATTCAGGGATCGGGTACCTGATCATTACTTCGTATAACTGGGGGCAGGTGCAGGTAATCATTGCCGGTATTATTGTTATCGGCCTGATCGGTCTTGGTATTGATTACCTGTTCAAAATTGTCGAGAGAAAAAAATTCATGTGGAGGGAGCTTGACCGATGACCCTGGTTGTTGAAAACCTCAGCAAGGAATTCGAATTGCGGGATGTCTCATCACCTGCCCTCGTTTCCATAAACCTCGAAGTCCAGGATAAGGAATTCACCTGTGTCCTCGGGCCGTCCGGTTGCGGGAAGACGACGCTGCTCCGGATCATAGCCGGTCTTGAGCAACCTACATCAGGGAAGGTAATTATCGGTGGAGAAGTTGTTACCGAGCCGACCCCGCGGCTGGCAATGATATTCCAGGACTACTCATTGTTCCCCTGGCGGACCGTGCTTGATAATATCGCATTCGGACTTGAGATGAAGGGGATCGATGAAATTGAACGTCACCGGGTTGCCTCCCGTTATCTCGACCTGATCGGCCTGTGCGGGTTTGGAAAAAATTACCCGTATGAACTATCGGGTGGAATGCGCCAGCGCGTTGCCGTAGCCCGGGCGCTTGCCATTGACCCTTCAGTCCTGCTTATGGACGAACCGTTCGGGGCGCTTGATGCTCAGACCAGGAACATGCTCCAGAAGCAATTACTCGAAATATGGGATAAAACCAAGAAAACAATCCTTTTTGTGACGCATAGCGTGGATGAGGCGGTTTTCATGGCTGACAGGATTGTCGTGCTCACCAGCAGGCCGGGAACGATAAAAGAAGTTGTAACAATCGATCTTCCACGACCCCGTGACCGGACGAGCCAGGACTTTGCAAGCGTCCGCCGTTATGTACTGGGCCTGATAGATGAACAGCTGCCCATCCAGTAAGATTTAATAGCAAATATCTCCTTTTTATAAAGAACGAATAGATCAAAGGAGTTCTGAGCTATGGTACGAAAACCGGGAAAGATGTATAGAAATATTTCAAAGAGGGCATATACGCGCCGTAAATACATGGGTGGTGTGCCGGGAAGTAAAATTGTCCAGTTCGAAATGGGAAATCTTTCATCTGAGTTTCCGCTGGAGACCCACCTTATCATAAACGAGGCTTGTCAGATCAGGCATACAGCACTGGAAGCAGCCCGTATCGCGATTAACAGGCGCCTGATGAAGGAAGTCGGGAGGATGAACTTCCACTTTAAAATCCGTGTTTACCCACACCACGTGCTCCGTGAAAACAAGCAGGCTACGGGTGCAGGTGCAGACAGGGTATCGGAAGGGATGCGACTTTCCTTCGGAAAAGCAGTAGGGACCGCAGCGCGCGTTGATTCCAAACAGAAAATTTTCACCGTATACACGACACTCCAGTACGTGGACAAGGTGAAGGACGCACTCCGGCACGGCGGCTACAAGCTCCCATCCCCGACGCATATCATCATCGAACAATAAATGAATCGTTGATGATTAATCAGATTAATAAAATCTCTTTTTTTAACCAGATTTTGCTGGTTCTTCTTTATAACCCTGGTTTTTGTTTTCCGGCCTGATTAATAATGGCCAAATGTTCACAACCGCCCAATGATGATGTGTATTACCACAGAAATGAACAACAAGTCCATCGGTTGAGAAAAATTGACCTGAACGTTGGCCGGCTAATCTGAATCGATTACTTCATCCACAAAGGTTGTCAGCTGACTGAGTACATCCGGGTCTATCCCTTTTTCCACCATGAGAAATATTCCTGATAAATTCTGGATTCGCAGTTTATTGGTTATAAAGTGAATAAACTTTGTAATGTTATGAGAAGGGATGTAAATCAGCATCGAATTGATGGAGTCAAGAAGAAGACAGGTCTTTTTCCCTTCGAGATCTTTAATTGACTCAATAATTGCGATGCCCATATCTGTCAGGTTTCCAGGATTACTGATATAACGGCAGTTTTTCATCGGGAGTATAGTTGTACCCCCTGCGTATTTTGTAACAGCGTCGACAAAATAGATCTTTTCATCGGGTACCCCGTGTTTTTCATAATTCTTTTTCAGGATACCCGCAAGCTGGTTTGTAGTGACCACGATGATGTAATAATCCTTATCAATAGCGGCTTGTATCACTTCGATATTTTTATTCCTGATCCCGGTCGCTGAAGCAAGGACGAGGCAAAGTTCATTTTCCTGGGTGTCCTTAAGGGAAAAAACCATGTAACTATCTCCTACTCCGTAAGGAACTTTTTCGAAGCAGGTGATAGTTCACCAAAGCCATCACCAATTGTCTTGTTAAGGTCGCGGAGGTTCTCCTGGATCTGTTCCATGTTCTTTGCCTGGAGCTTCAACTGCGAAACAACCTCTTCCTGGTTGAAATCTCCACTCATGATGCCCTCTCCCAGCAGGGCAATATTCTGCCCGACTACCTCAACCGGGTTTTTCAAACGCATTGCGGCCTCCTTGATATAACTAATGTAACGCTCGTTTGTCTCTTTTAACAGCAGTTCTGCCTTTTTACGTTCGGTAATATCCATAAAACTTTCAAGGAGATGTTTCCGGCCGTTCAGGAAGATCGGGGTTACGGTTTTAATAATCGGGACCTTCTCACCGTTTGCCGTCAGAAGGACGCGCTCTGCATTATCAACTTCATTACCAAGGTCTGTAATTGGGCATTTCCCGGTATCTGCAGGACAAATAAAATGATGGCACACTTTACCTACGATCTCTTCAGCAGGTAACCCGATCAGCCTGACTGCAACAGGATTGGCTTCAACAATGTTATGGGTAACGGGGTCAACAATTACTATTCCGGTTTGTATCGAATCGAAAATGACTTTTAATTTCCCTTCGCTTTCAAAAAGGAGCTCTTTTTCCCGGACCAGCTGTTTACGGGACCCTTCAAGTTCCTCTGACAGGATGGCAACAAGGAGCGTGACAATCACAAACATTGCCCCTCTCAGGGCCGGTGCCCAGATAGACTCACCTGCAATAAAATAGCCGACCGCAATATGCGTGATGGCAAGAATAAC
>JGI20214J51088_10002677_pt1 | contig 11816 bp, 14 predicted proteins | sample WetSurMetagenome_FD_51088 | JGI IMG/M metagenome (IMG submission 51088)
AGCAGTCGGCTTTCAGTTAGAGGAGTGGCGGTCGGGTGCTTCTTTCGGACCTCTTTCGCTACGGCACTCTGAAGAGCTGACTGCTAACCGCTGAGTGCTGATCGCTGCAACAGCCCAGCAGCTGGCAGCGAGCGGGGAGATGAAGCTTTCAGCTATTGGCAGTCAGCATTCAGCTTGAGGAGAGAAAGCTCAGCGCGTGCGCCCGAGGTTTTTCGCTCTGCACCTCTCGCGAGCTGACCGCTGACTGCTGACCGCTGTAGAAGCCCGGCAGCCGGCAGTGAGTAGTTCTGAACGCTGCACGCCATGCGCTTTGCGCTATGCGTTGACGCAAGGGGTGAGGCATGAAAATCAAAGTGATCAATCCGAACACGACGCAGAGCATGACGGAGAAGATCGGGGCGGCGGGGCGGGCGGTTGCGGCGCCGGGGACGACGATTCTTGCCGTCAGTCCCTCGATGGGCCCCGTGTCCATCGAGGGCCATTATGACGAGGCGGTGAGCGTGCTCGGCGTGCTGGACGAGGTGCGGCGGGGCGAAGCGGAGGGATGCGACGGATATGTCATCGCCTGCTTTGGCGACCCCGGACTTCTGGCGGCGCGCGAGATCGCGCGCGGTCCCGTCCTGGGGGTGGCGGAAGCCGCCATGCATGCCGCCAGTATGGTGGCGACCGGCTTCTCCATCGTCACGACGCTGGCGCGGACCGTCGGGATCGCTCGTCATCTCGTCGAGAGCTACGGCATGACCCGCCACTGCCGGGGCATCCGGGCGACGGATCTGGCCGTGCTGGACCTCGAAAAGCCGGACTCCTCGGCGTCCGCGGCCATTCTCGATGAATGCCGTCGCGCCGTGCGCGAGGATCGGGCGGACGCCATCGTCCTGGGCTGTGCGGGGATGGCCGACCTGGCGAAGCGGATCGGGGACGCGCTCGGCGTCCCGGTGGTGGACGGGGTGACGGCGGCGGTCAAGCTGGTCGAGGCGCTGGTGGCGCTTGGCCTTCGGACGAGCAAGGCGGGGGACCTGGCCTTCCCGCTCCCCAAGCCCTATGCCGGCTTGGTCGAACCGTTCGCGCCGCGCTAGCAGGCTGCTGAAAAAGGCCCATCTGCGGGGACCCATCCTTCGGCCGGGTACCCCGCGCGCTTGGGCGCTCGTTGCGGCGTACCTGGAGTACGCCTGGACCCACCTTCGGCGGGTGCCCCGCCCATCGCTTGCCGCCTTGCATCTGGACCTTTTTGAGCAGCCTGAATCCTGCTGGTCTTGACCGACGCCGATTCGCCGGAGGGATGTCGGTTTCGGGGTGCGCCTTGACAAACGTTTCGGGTCGAGAGTAACCTTCCACGCATCGTTCCTCTCCGTTACGGCCAACGGAGGCGAGTCCATGGGGTCGGTCAAGGACAGCGCTCCGGATGCGACTCGCGCCGCAGGCTTAGCCCGACAGTCGTGGCCATCCAGGGCGTGCCCCCGCCCGATGTCCGGCATCGCGCCCGCGATGCTTCTGCGTTCCCCAGAGGCCCACGCGAGGCCCGACCCAAAGGCCTCTTCGCTCATTCCCGTCCCACCCGGCGTCGGCCCACGCGGCCGGCAACCCAAGCTCTTCGACCGATTGCGCGAGGCGCTGCGTTCGCGCCATTACAGCTCCAGGACCGAGCAGACCTATCGGCACTGGGTGAAGCGGTTCATCGACCAAGGAGCAAGGCCGTCATCACACCGACGAATCCCTTGTTCAGCCCACACATTGCCGTTCTCTTGCCAAGCCGCCAAGCACGCCAAGGCTGGCGGGGTGTTCTCCCGAAAATCCGGGAGTTCGGTGGGAACGTTTTGGTACGGACCCATTAAGGGTGAGATCATATCTTGCCNGCCTTTGCGCCCTTCGCGATCTTTGCGTGAAAGATCCGGGTTCAGAAGGCCGTCCGAGATGCCGTNGCGAAGGCGGGCCTGACGAAGCGGGCCACGTGCCACACCTTCCGGCATTCCTTCGCCACGCACTTGCTTGAGGCCGGCTACGATATTCGAACCNTACAGGAANTCTTGGGCCATAGCGATGTCAAGACCACGATGATCTATACCCACGTCCTCAATCGCGGACCCGCGGGTGTTNGTAGTCCGGTGGACGGACCGTGAGCCCGTCGAGGAATATTATACCGATCCGCATAAGATGCCGTGATAAACCGCCGGACGCGCGGAATGCAATTAAAAAATAAGGAGAAAACATCCCTTCGTCGACACATCCCATGGCGTGGTATACGGACAGGAAACCCGACCGCCGCATCTTGTGCGGTGCGGTCTAAACATTGTTGGGCCCTGGAAGTACAGAGAGGAGAGTACGATGAGCAACGAACAGGTGGCGCCTGAGACGAAAGGTGTTACGGTGAAGCTACTTGCAACGGTTGATCTTGGCCCTGAGATCGAGGGCATGGCAGGGCGCCAACTTCGAATGCGTATGGTTACCATCGAGCCTGGTGGCGTCTTCGGTCCAGTTCACAACCACATAGACAGGCCAGGCACGGTCTACATACTGCAGGGGACGATCACTGATCATCGAAATGGGGTGGCTACGGACTATGGGCCGGGAGTAGGCTGGCCCGAGGATAGGAACACGACGCACTGGCTTGAGAACAGAGGAGCGACGCCGGCGGTGGAGATTTCGGTCGATATAGTCAGGCAAAGCTAAACTGGGGCTTGGCATTGGGGTCTTGTCCGCAGTTGCGATGTCGGGCTACTAACCCCGGCGTGGCCTGCTGTTGGCGCTCCGCTTAGCTCCAACGTTAGGCAGACACGACATGCTGATAATTGGAATGGTGTTCATTGTCATCAGTCTCTCAGCGCTGGCATGGGGTGTGCGTACAGAGTTTCTCCAGTCCCGCGATACTGGCCCCATTGCCAGAGAACCCACATTATTTTTCGCTGTTCAGCCCGCAATGCTCTTCACTATGGGCCTGTTTTTCGCTCGTAAGTCGAGCGTGCTGGGCCTTCTACCCTGGTGGGCCTGTATAGGAGCGGGTGTAATATTTAGCATCGCAGGGGTGGGCCTGATCACTGCGGCTGGTCACATTGGGCAGGCATGCCGCAACTAGCTTCTGTCGTACCATGCATTGCAAAGGACGGCGCTTGTGCACCATCGCTGGGGGAGAAAATGTTAGCATTTTATGACTAATATCCGGCCAAAAATTGTGGAAGGTGATTTACTCGACCAGAGAGTAGAGGTCATAGTAAACGCATGGAATAGAAACATCATTCCGTGGTGGCTTCTTCTTCCGCATGGAGTCTCGGGAGCAATAAGACGGCGCGCAGGTTATAAGCCATTTTTTGAGTTAGGCAGGGTCGGGCCGATTCTTTTGGGCGGTGCTGCACTGACAAATGCCGGCAGGCTGAACTTCCGGGGCATCATACATGTTGCCGGCATCAATATGCTCTGGCGGGCAACAAATCAGTCTATTAGACAATCTGTTATTTCTGCAATGACGATAGTCAACGAGAAGGGGTTTGAATCAGTTGCGTTTCCCGTAATCGGTGCGGGTACTGGAGGGCTTGGCGAAGAAAGAGCATTATTGCTGATGCAGGATGCTATTCGCGAAATAGAATCATCGGCACAGGTGTATTTTGTTAAATTTGGAAATGAGCGAACGGGGAGATAGATAACAAAAGGTTCCAGCCGACGCGCTACCCGCGCGGCCGCTTCGCGCCGCGCCAACAGGGCCGCGGATTCCCATCCGCTGTCTGTCCGGCGCTCCGCGCCGGCCAACCAGCGGCTGCAGCGGACGGGCGGCCCCGCGAGCGAACTCGCGCGTCCGTCCGCCGCTGATCCGCGGCCCTGTTGGGCATTGTAAAGAGGGTTTCAGATACTATGGATACAGACCCCGTTTCAGGGACGGGCAACGACCAAGGGGCGACAGTCGTCATCACGCACAGAGTGCGCCAGGATAAGCACGCCGATTACGAAAGGTGGCTCGACGAAATCGCGCCGCTTTGCAGGGCTTCTCCTGGCCATCTGGATTGGCATATCGTCCGTCCGGTTCCCGGACTTACTGAGACCTACACGGTCATCATCCGTTTCGAAACCCGAGCACATTTACAGGGATGGATGGAGTCGCCGGCGCGCACTCGTCTGATCGAAAAGGTTCAGCCGCTCTTCGTCACTGGCGATGACTTCTTTATAAGTAGCGGATTGGATTTCTGGTTTACTCCAGGGGGCGCCAAGGCCAAGGTGCCCGTACGCTGGAAGCAGTACTTAGTCACGTGGTCTGCCATCTACCCGTTAGTGCTTGGAGTGCCGCTAGTTGTGGCACCAGCGCTACGGCTCCTGAGAGTCCCAGATCACCACGTCCTAACGACGCTTGTAGTTACGGGGACTGTCGTCTGTCTCATGGTCTATGTGGTCATGCCTCGCTACACAAGACTTATCCAGCGATGGCTATTCACCTAAAGCGCGCCGGTGCCCAACAACCACTTCCAGCCGACGTCCCTGCCGCCGCTTCACGGCGTCAGGGCCGCGACTGAAGCGGGCGGTGGCTATCAAGGAAAAGGAACAAGAAACCCATGAATCCGGAGATCGTTATCAGGAGCGAAACCGATGCCGATGTGAGCGCGATAGGCGAAGTGACCGTCGCCGCGTTCAGGAACTTGGAGATCAGCCACCACACAGAGCAGTTCATCATTGAGGCCTTACGCGCTGCCGGGGCTCTCACGCTGTCGCTCGTCGCGGAAGCGGACGGACGCGTGATCGGGCACATCGCCTTTTCTCCATTAACCCTTTCGGACGGCACCTCGGGCTGGTATGGCCTCGGGCCCGTTTCGGTGCTGCCGGAGTTCCAGCGGCGGGGCGTAGGCAGGGCCCTGATACGGGAGGGGCTCTCGCGGCTGAAGGCGATAAACGCCCGCGGCTGCTGCCTCGTTGGGCATCCGGAGTATTACCGGCAGTTTGGATTCAGGAACACGCCGGGCCTCGGGCTCGAGGGCGTGCCTCCAGGGGTCTTTTTCGCTCTGTCTTTCGATGGCCGCCATCCGGAGGGCACTGTCGCTTTTCACGAAGGATTCAAAGCGGATGGCCAACAAGGCGGTGCAGGCAAGGGCGTTTCGCGCCGTGCCTGACCTATAGCGTTGGGCTTGAAAAACCTTGACAATGGCCAATCGCCGTCTTACGTTGTAAGACATGAAAACAAACACATTAACCATCAGGCTGGACCAGGACCTGGACAAGCTCCTGACAAAGGCGGCCAAGCAATCCGGGAAGAACCGAAGCGAGATTGCCCGTGAAGCGCTTCGCCGCCAACTGCGGATCAGTCAGTTCGAAGCACTCCGGAGGAGGATCATGCCTTTCGCGGAGGCACGGGGATATCTCATGGATGAGGACGTGTTCCGCGAAGTGTCATGAGAGCGCTCCTGGACACCAACGTCATCGTGAGCGCGGTGACGACCAGGGGGTTGTGTGCCGACGTCTTCCGTGCGGTGGTTTCCGAACATGAACTCATCACCTGCCCGACAATACTCCAAGAGGTTGAGCGAATCTTGAGGACGAAGTTCTTGGTGCCGGGGGACCTGATTTCAGAGTACCTGGAACTTGTCGGTCAAGATGCGATCGTCGCTGAGTCCGCAGGCGTACCTGACATCTTGATCAAGGATAAGGACGACCTCGCCATAGTTGCTGCGGCATTCAATGCGCGAGCGCAGGTCCTCGTGACTGGTGATCGCGCACTTCAAGGCATCACGAGCATTGAGAAGGTACGAATCGTGTCCCCAAGAGCATTTTGGGAAGAATTGACGGCCCAACAAGGCGACGCACCCGCCGGTCGCTAGACAAACCCCGATTGCAGTGTCTATGCCGATGCTCGCGCCTGCAGGTGATCGCGAACGTTGCGCGGGCTCGGCACGCAAATGGCTTGGGGACTCTGGCCCGCTGGTGAGGCCTCGTATGGTGCACGTAGAATTAGCGGCTCCCGCGCCCGCGCAACGGAGCGGCGGCTGGCCAGCCGCCGTCGGGCGTCGCGTGCCGCGCCGCCCACCCGTGGCTGCCGCCGCCACCCCTGCGCTGCGCTCCGGGGCTTCACCCCCCGCCCGCGGCGGGGCGCAGTTGAGCCGCGGCTCCGTTGTGCGACAATCACAAGGCATCAAGCCACCACGGGAGAATTCGCATGAACCTGTGTAAGAGGTCATTGACCGCATTGCTTTGCGCGTCCTTTGCTGCACTGCCAATGCACCCTGCATCCGCGTGTAGCCGCGCTGTTTACTTCGGGCTGGAGGGACAGACCGTCACCGGCCGAAGCATGGACTGGCTCGAAGACATGCAGACGAACCTTTGGATCTTCCCTCGCGGGATGGAGCGTGACGGTGGTATGGGCGAGAGGGGCTTCAAGTGGACCAGCAAGTACGGCAGCGTCATTGCATCCGTCTACGAAGCCGGCACTGCCGACGGCATGAACGAAAAAGGACTTGTTGCGAACCTGCTCTTCCTTGTCGAGAGTGAATACCCCAGCAACAAGGGCGACACGCGGCCGCAGATATCGATTGCAGCCTGGACGCAGTACGTGCTGGACAGTTTCGCCACCGTAGAGGAGGCCGTCGCCGACATGCGCAAGGAGGCGTTCCGCCCTGTCAGCGTCGTTGCGCCCAACGGTGTCGAGGGCAAGATTCACCTCTCCATCTCGGACGCCTCGGGCGACTCCGCGATTCTCGAGTACATCGGCGGAAAGCTTGTGATCCACCACGGTCGCCAGTATCAGGTGATGACGAATTCTCCCGTCTACGACCAGCAACTCGCCTTGAACGAGTACTGGAAGCAAATCGGCGGCACGGTCATGCTGCCCGGCACGAATCGTGCTGCCGACCGCTTCGCCCGCGCCAGCTTCTACATCAACGCGGCTCAACAGTCGGCCGACCCGCGCGAGGCCATCGCCGCCGTCTTCAGCGTGATGCGTAACGTCAGCGTGCCACGCGGCATCAGCACGCCGGGCCAACCCAACATCTCGTCCACCATCTGGCGTACGGTCGCGGACCAAAAGAACAAGGTGTACTTCTACGAAGACACCGCCAGCCCCAGCCTTGTGTGGGTCAGGCTCAGTCAGATCGACTTCAAGCCGGGGTCAGGCGTCCGCAAGCTCACCCTGCACGGTAATCCCGGTCTGGGCGGAGACCAGACGGCACACTTCAGGGAAGCTCAGCCATTCAAGTTCTTAGCGCCACATTGAGGCCGCCGAAAAGCAGTGACTCATTCTGCCGCCCAACAACTCGTTCCAGGGGACGCGCTAACGCGCGCCGCTGAACTCGGAACTTGGGCGGCACCATCCAGCAATGCGTGGCAGCCGGCCGCGGCTCCGCCATGCCGCTGATCGGCAAGGTGTTGGCGTGAAAGACGAAGTGAACAGGGATATCTGAGGCATTCATCCGCACCGAGGGGAGTGGCGCATCTTCGGTGTGCGCGGTTTCGCCCGAGGTTTTTCTTGACTCCGGCTTGGTTCGAAGGGTAGAAGATCCCGGGTCAGCGTTTCCGAACGCATGAGTTCTCATCGATTCACGTGGCGGTAGGCGACGTCGGGAGGAGAGTCGGATGGCGATCAGGTTGGACGAGGCGATTCAAACGGCCCTGACCTTCGAGAACAAGGTCCTGAAGGTGTACCAGGATGCAGCGGCCAAGATAGCCGATCCGGTGGGGAAGAAGGTCTTTCAGCAATTGGCGACGGAGGAGGCGGGGCACGTCGCCTATCTGCAGAGTCGGCTGGCGGAGTGGACCAAGAGCGGCCACCTCGACCTGGCCGAGATCACCACCGTGGTGCCGAGTAAAGAGCGGATCGCGGCAGGGCGCCAGCAGGTGGCGAAGTCCATGCGGGGGAGCCGTCCCGCCACGTCCGAGGTCGAGCATCTCCAGCGGGCCCTGGCCGCGGAAAAGGAAACATCCGCCTTCTACCAGCGAATGGTGCGTGAACTCTCGGGCGAGCGGCAGCGGCTCTTCGCCCGCTTCCTGGAGATCGAGGAAGGGCACGTGGCCATCGTCCAGGCCGAGATCGACGCGGTGAGCGGGGCCGGGTTCTGGTTCGATATGAAGGAGTTCGACCTGGAGAAAGGCTGACGCCGCTTATCCAACTGCGGGAGCGAGGCGCGGAGAGCACCCCGCGGGCGCTCCGCGCCTAACAGGTTGCCGATAAACCCGTTCTTGACCAGGCTGCTCAAAAAGGTTCAGATGTCCCGCGACGACGCGGGACAGCGCGCCGGGTACCCATCCGCAGGATGGGTGCAGGTGCGAGACGTACTTACCCGTACGTCGCAGCGCCGCGCGAGCGCGCCAACGCAGCAGATGGGCTTTTTTCAGCAGCCTGTGTTCGCGCCGGCGCGCAGCCACGCCAGGATGTCGTTCCGGCTCTCCGCCAACCCTTTGTACCGTAACGACTCGCCGCTCATTGACTCGATCGTGGCGCAAAGCGGCTCGCGCAGGGCCGCGTCCTTCCGGATCTCCTCCCCGTTCCGAAACGAGATGCGCACCGCCAGGAGGGCGGCTTCCTGCGCGGGGAACCCCCACAGCACCTCACGCTCGACCCGCAGGAACAGTTGAGGGTTCCGCGGGTCGAAGGGGCGCTCCTGCCACGCTTCCGGAGCGATCCCGGGCGGCGGCTCGCGGTGGTGGTTCAGCCGCGTGTCGGTGCAGAGTTCCCACACGAAACGTGTGAACGGCCCGAACTGGACCATGTTGGTCACCATGCCGGGCTTCCGGAAGGTCTCCATGCCGGGCACGGGGAGGTGCATGGTCACGAAGTCCAGGCCGATCTTCTCCTCCACCGTCCAGCGATAGGGAAAACACAAATGGATGGCGCTCGCCCAGTCCTTCTTGCCCACGCGGCGCACCACGGCCAGGTCTTCCTGGACCTGGGCGGCCAAGGCGTCGAAGGGGTCGGCGTAGGGCGGGTGCTCGTCGCCCCCCGTGACACGTCGCATCTCGGGATCGAAGCGAAGGGTCTCGCCCGACAGAGCGCAGTGGAGCGTGAGTGCCCCGCCGTGGTCCTCCGCCGTGAACAGTCCGGGATGCTCCTCGACCAGTCGGTGGGCGATGAAGCGGCACACGACGCCGGCCACCTCGGGCGCGAACTCGCGCGTCTGGTAATATTTCCCGAGACGCTCGGCGCGGGCCGCCTGCTTGACCTTTCGATACTCCGGGAACCCCGCATCGAACTGGAAGACCCGTGAGTCGGCCACCCCGTTCCCAAAGTCCGTTCCCAAGGGGACCAGCCCGGGCTTGACATCGTACTTGCCGCTGGCTGGGGGGAAGTACGTGGCCGCGGTCTGCGGAAACGCGATCTTTTGAGGTTCGCTCATCGCATCATCCCTCTGTGTGTGGTCCCGAGGTCGCACGCGCCAGGACGGCGCTCACTCCAGGCCGTAGTCGGCCCAGCGGCGGTTTACCAGCTCTTTGATCCGGGGATCCATGACGATCTCGTCAGGCCAGGGGCGGGTGAAGCCCTCCTCGGGCCATTTCTTGGTGGCGTCCACGCCCATCTTGGAGCCGTACTTGGGGAGGCGGCTGGCGTGGTCCAGGGTCTCCACCGGGCCGAGGACGAACTCGATATCCCGCTCCGGGTCGATATGATTGAGCGCCTTCCAGGTGACCTCGGAATAGTCGCGGATGTTCACGTCCCGATCCACCACGACGATGACCTTGGTCACCATCGCCTGGCCGAGCCCCCAGAGGGCGTGCATTACCTTGCGGGCGTGGCCGGGGTACTGTTTCTCGATGCTCACCAGAACCAGGTTGTGGAAAATCCCCTCGAAAGGCATGTGGAAGTCCACGATCTCGGGAAGCTGCTTCTTCATGATGGGCAGGAAGAGCGTCTCGATGGCGGCGGCCATGTGGCAATCTTCCATGGGCGGCCGCCCGACGATGGTGGTGTGGTAGATCGGGTTTCTGCGGTGCGTGAGGCAGGTCAAATGGAACACCGGGTACGTGTCGGCCAGGGAGTAGTAGCCGGTGTGATCGCCGAAGGGGCCCTCGGTTCGCAGTTCCTCGGTGTCCACGTACCCTTCCAGGACGATCTCGGCATTGCCCGGGACTTCGACATCCACCGTCTCGCACTTGACCATCTCTACCGGTTTCTTGCGGATGAATCCCGCCACCAGCATCTCGTCGATGCCTTCCGGTAACGGCAGGGTGCCGGCGAAGCAGACGGCGGGATCGGCGCCGATGGCCACCCCCGCTTCGACCCGGCGCCCGCGGTGCTTTGCCTTCCGGTAGTGGGCGGCGCCGCCTTTCTGGACGTGCCAGTGCATGCCGGTGGTCCGCTCGTCGAAGAGCTGCATACGATAGGTGCCGCAGTTCCGCACGCCCGTCTCCGGGTCCTTGGTAAAGACGAGCGGGAAGGTAATATACCGCCCGGCGTCTTGCGGCCAGCACTGGAGGGCGGGGATGCCCGCGAGGGACGGGTGGTCGCGGACGACGACCTCTTTGCACGGGCCGTCCTTGACGGTTCTTGGGAAGGCGCTGGCCAGCTCCTGGAGCTTGGGGAGCATCATGAGCTTACTCAGCAGGCCCTGGGGCGGCTTGAGGTCCAGGATTTCCTGCAACGCGTCTGCGAGGTCCGTCAGAGAGTCTACCCCGAAGGCGAGACTCATCCGGGCTGGGCTGCCGAAGGCGTTGATCAAAACGGGCATGGAGGAGCCCTTCACCCGTTCGAACAGCAGTGCCGGTCCGCCCCGCTTGCTTACGCGATCGGTGATCTCGGTGATCTCCAGCGCCGGGTCCACCTCGGTCCGGATGCGCCGGAGTTCGCCGGCCCGCTCCAGGACGGCGATGAATTCGCGCAAGTCAGCATGGGCCATCACGCCCTCCTCGATGGGTGTCAGGTCAGGCCAGAACCGCTGGCGCGCGGTCGGCGCCCGCCGCATACGGCGGCAGCACTGTAGCACATCACGGGCCGGGCTGGAAAGCGGGGCGCCGGTGCGGCTTTCCGCTTGACACCTCGGTTTGTCCTCGCGTAGCATCGCCCGCAAGTTTTCGGCTCCCGTGGGCGTTTCGCCCGGCAAAGGAACAAGCGTGCGCGCCATCATTCTCGCCGCCGGTGTGGGGTGGCAGCCTNAACCCCGCGCGGAAGCCGCGCCCAAGTGCCTTCTGGACATCGGCGGGAAGACGCTCCTGCGCCGGTATCTGGACGCGCTCGCCGCCCTGGGGATTTCCGAGGCGGTCCTGGTGGTGGGACTCCTNAAGGAGCAGGTGATCGCCGAGGCGGCCACCGGACCCGACGCAGTCCGTGTGCGAGTCGTGGAGAACGATCGTTATCAGCGGGGAAGCATCCTCTCGTTGTGGCAAGCGCGGGACGAGTTTGACGACGATGTCCTGATCATGGATGCCGGCCTGCTGTATCCGCATGAGCTCTTGGCACGTCTCCTCGCCACGCCCGATGCCAACGCCATCGCGGTGGACGAACGGTGTCAGGACACCGGCGAGAGAGAAAAGGTCGTCTGCGAGGACGGCTGGGTCGTCGAGGTCAGTAGGAAGATCTCGCAGAATTCCCGCATCCGCGGCGAAGCGGTTGGTATCGTCCGCTTGTCGGCGGAGGCAGCGGAGATTCTCCGGGGCATCCTGGAGGAGTTTATCGAGACCGGCAAGGATTCCGGGGAGTACGAGGAAGCGTTCCGAGAGCTGGCAGGGGAAGTTCCCATCGGAGTGGTCGAGGTCGGGGACCTCCCCTGGGTCGAGATCGATTCTCGAGAACAGCTCGCCCGTGTTCAAAACGAAATCCTTCCCAAGGTTGACCGTCTGGATCGGGGCGAGGTCGTTCCTTCCCCGTAGCTTGGGCCCTCCTTCCTGTCTTTGTCCCGTGGGCCACCATCTTCTGACCTCCGAAC
>JGI20214J51088_10002679_pt1 | contig 11808 bp, 14 predicted proteins | sample WetSurMetagenome_FD_51088 | JGI IMG/M metagenome (IMG submission 51088)
ATGAATTCCTATTTGTCTGCCACATAACAGAATCATATAATCTCCCGGATGCACGGGTATCCGCAAGTTTTTCTCTCATTATACTTACTCCATAAGCACCCNTATCATCCAGCACACCGGCAACCAATAGAGATGTATTATCCGGAACATCCCCCCGNATCCACCCCTTGTATTCTATTTTTATATCATTCATGCATTTACCNTAAATTGTCTTGATTTCAATACACATTCCATATGAGGTATAATAAACCTGAACGGCTGCGGTTTTCCTACAACTATATAACTTTCATTGTGGGAATCAATAAGACCATAACTTTCCGCCAATACACCATCATATGATATAGGCAGTATGCCTTTATATACTCCGCCTTGATAATTCTGATCGTTAAGTTTTGAATCATTCGGAGTAGTAGGCTCTATATATATCTGTACATNCTGCACATATTCCCACGCACTTGAAGGCGGATCAGTATCTGAATCCCANCCACCGCCTGAACTAGAGGTTGCTTTATATATTTTAGCAGTTTCATAAGCTTCTTCAAGAATATCCAATTCTGCCATAAACTACTCCGTCAAAAACAAATTCTGTATATATATAGAGGTAATTAAACCTCTCTGACTTCCGGAATTAATAAGATCCACCAACTGTGATCCATAAGACGATGACAAAAGATCATTCGTGTTTCCGCTGATACCACCATACGTACGGGAAAGAGTACCGGAACTTTCATGCGACAGATATCCGGATTTCCCTTTACGTACAGTGGCAGTATAAAACATATGACATGCCCTAAGAGCCACAGCAAAAGAATAATTGACACCAAAGAAAGTCCTACTGGTCATATTTTCAGCCAGAGTAATGTAACCATCCACATTTTCGGATGTAGCCATACTTGGATATATAATAGTAATAATTTCTATTGGTGTCATATACTACCTCCCTAATCTTTAATAGTTCCGCTATTAACATTATCAATCTGCTGCATAATAGCGGTTCTTACATCAGATCTGGTGGACTCAATCTGCAACCACTTCTTCAATGTAGGAATATGGTANGTTTCCTTTATAATATTTATAACTTTGTTATTCTGATTACCTATCTCGGAAATTGCTACAGGAATCTGATACTTTCCTGTGTCTTTCTCATCAGGCAGACGAAGAGTATCAGGGATATCAACCGGAATATCTTTAAGAGAAACAGTTTTTGTCTGCTCTACAACTTCACCTGATTTAATTCTTCGAGAAACATTCTTACGTGCGAGCGCCCAATCATTATTATCTATATCATTCCAACCGGGGGAAAGCTCCACCGAACGATTTTGTTCTACAATAGGAACAGCAAGTGCTCCAGAAGTATTTGTCTTAATTATCATACAGGTATCTCCTTAAATATGAAAAAAACTCCGGGGGAATATAAACTCCCCCGGAAACAACTAGATGCCCTTAGCGTAAGCTACGGACTTCGGATAAAATACAGTAACACCGGCAGTTTTTGCACGGCACGGAACAACAAAAGCAAGTCCATCACGAAGAGTATCCAGCTGACTGAATCCCATAGGAAGATCAAACACCAATTTATCCAGTGAATTCTTCCACGCAATCATCATCATGTTCCCATCATAACTTGCATTAGTAGCCGCAGCCGTATCCAATCCGGCATACCAGTCAACTGTAACGCCGACATTCTGTTCCTGAAAATACTGAAGAACCGTTTTTCCAAAAGAATCGCCGGTACTAATACGCTTTGTCTTAATCAGATTATATCGTGCCATAGGAAGTGCAATATTATCCGGATTTTCCACACCAGCGGTACCCTGCTGAATAGCAAAAATAGTACCGTTCATATCAGCAAGAATCTCGTCAGCGGTTTTATGTGTCCAATCAGTGTAGTATACACCTGTATAGGCAGTACTTCCATCCGGAACAGAATATTCTGTAATGCCCGACTGATTATAGAATCCTTTCAGACCTGTAACAGCATCTCCGTTTTTAGACACAGATTCCAGCTGGTAATCAATAGCCTGACGGGCAGTAAGTGCTCTGCGGGAATCAAGGGCAATACCCACTTTCGCAGCACGCTTAATCTCNTCCATGGCATAATGATATGAGTCCTGTACATTCTTTACATGCACAGTAGTTTCTGTACCAAAAATATCTACAGCAGGAAAATCAGTAGCATAATCCCCGCCACCCATTTTTGCTATACCGACTTTATCAAAAGACCGGTGAGTAATATCTACAGAAAGCTCATCACCATCCGATCCTTTTGGCAGTTTATTGAACAACTTGTTCTCAGGATACAGAACATCATAACTTCTCGCACGGATTGTCTCCAACTGACGGGAAAAGAAAATGCTCTCACCGGAATCAAGAAGTGCTTTATTTTGGTCAAGTATTTCAGCCATCTTCTACTCCTTATTTCATACCGTTTATTTCAAGCAGAGCAAATCCGCCTGTGTAATTAGAACGGAAAAATCCGCCTATATTATAATTATTAGTAGAAACATCGGTAAATGTCCCCATAGTAGTACCAGCACCTTTTATTACATAAGCAGGATCTTTATCCGATACAGTAGCCGCAGCCAGAACCCAGATACGTCCACGGGTAACAATATTCATATCNCCAAGCGCCTGATAAGTTGCCGTACCAGCACCATAAGCCGCGCCACCAAGCTGTACAAACGGGGCTACACCAAGAAATACCCGGGCAGTACTAACTGCATTTGTAATAGTCGGCTGAGTAGTTCCAAGAGTAACCGCAGCAGTCACAGTAGCATCATACTGAGGCTTGAATGTGATAGTAAGCACATCACCCGTTACAGAAGCATCAGAAACATAAGCCGCCAAATCCACCTTAATTGCCGCTACCAATGCAGTCATAGTAGCCGCATGAGTGCTTGCAAAAGTCTCAGAAACTGTAATTCCTGCATATGTAACAGAAATAACATTAGCTGCTATAAGATCAGTGGAAAGAGTTATAGTAGCAATTTCATTGTGAAAATTGTATGCTGCTCTTTCTACACCAACCATACCAAAAACCGGTGCACCGAAATTGATGTTTTCCTGCGGATTAGCAGATTCAACCACCCATCTGCCACCATCCATCAAACCGGCAACGGCTACATCAGGCGTTCCATACTGTGCCATAATTTCCTCCGTTAATCCTTTTTACCAAATGTACGTTCTTGATAACGTTTTTCAGCATCTTTAGCTGCATCAACTTTTACACCCGGAATAGTAATCCCGGCACCAACGGTATTTACACTAGCCGTTGCCCCTCTCTCTACAGCAGCATCAATCTCCTCACATGCACAGTCAAAACGACTGTCTATATAAGCCTTATCTTTTCCGGTAAGAACCGCTTTAGGAAACTGCTTCATAATAACTGCTGTTACGATAGCTTCATCAGTCATACCAGTCTTAACTTCAATATCCGCTTTCTTTGCATAAGCAAGAATTTTAAGTTTAGTTGCAACCAAAGCATCAATCTTTGCAGTATCCACCTGAGCGACTTTAAGTTTTTCATTAGATTCTTTAAGCGAATCCCGTTCAGCCTCAAGAGCCGAAATCTTGCTCTTCTCACCAGTAAGATTTTTAGTTACAGAATCAAGTTCTTTTTTTGCCGTAGTAAGTGCGGCAATAACCTGTGCTTCTGCCTGATAATCTACTCCATCATCAAGTTTTACAATCTTCATATCGGGCATAATGTCCTCCTTTATATTTACCGCACCAGCGGCTGATTTATTTATATTAATTACATTTATCATTTCTCCTCCACCAGAATCCANCTTTATACAAGCCGCCTCACCCGCACGGGTAGTATCAACCAATGCCACATGATTATAACGAATATTTTTCTGTCTTTTTGTATACGGCATACCCATCCATACACCGGATTCATCAACCACATCCGCTGTATACCCGCAAGACAATTCTCTTTTACCGGCGTTAACCGCAGCAATAGCCTCAGCATCCTGCAGAATAGCAGCTATCGTAAGATGAATATTATCCCCATTAATAGGATTATCCCCCAAATTACCTACCTGATATTTATTCACATTAGCGGGCGTAAGCATCTCCGGAGGATGATTATTTGTTATCGGCTTCAACATAAGAGAATTCATAGAATCCTGATTGAATACATCATCAGGATGACGAAGTTCATATTCTATAGTACCATCATCAAGTTTATAAGGAAAAATACCAATATTAGTAACACAAGCCCGACCAGAAAGAAAACCTTCCGGTGTAGGTGTAAATTTCTGAATCATCCAATCAGGAGCTTCTATCTTATCAAATCTCTGTACCGACATATTATCCTCCGTACTGTATACAAAAGTATACTATCCCTATATAGTTGTCAAGTAGTATAGACAAAAGAAGATCAGCCAAAATGAATATCCTCCTGTTTATACACACGTGCTTTCTTTTCAGTAGTTATTTCTATATAACTACCTTTTTCCGCCAGAGTTATTTTAACACTGCCATAATCTATCGATTCAATAGCTTCCCTTATTTTATTCATAAGTTCTATATCCGCTTTCATGCTGCCTCCAGCTCCGAATCTATTTTCTTCACAAATATATTCCATGATGGAGCAGCAACACAACGGCACTGAATAGCCATACCGACCTGTAAAGATTCCATCATACTTGTTTTTTTAATCCATGTCTTACCTAAATCTGTAGAATACACATCAGGATCATCCCATGTGCAAAGCAGATTATCCATTATCCAGTGTGACGGTATTGCTTTAGGATATTTACCTGAAGGATTCCCCCTCACTTTCTCATCCCGGCATGTCTGCCAATAATAACTGTTCATACCTATATATGTTGCCTGATTTTTCTGAACCAAGGCATTTATTTTTCCTATCTGATCCCGTGCGATAAGCCGGGAATGCGCTCCGGTAATATCCTTTTGAAGAGCCTGTATCTGCGCTGATATCTTATCTATGCCATAACCATTTGATATCCCGGTAAGCAGTAATTGATTTAATTTTGTTATATAATCAGAACTCATAGTTTTTATAAGAGAATAATTCTGCTGCATCCATAAGTTCTTAACCTCATCCCACCAAGGAGTATCTATACTAAAAGGAACCCCGGCAATAACTTCCAACTGCTTCTGCATATAATACTTGTTTGAACCAAATACTTTTTCTGCCACTGCCGCTATAATAATCCCCAAATTTCCTGAATTATAAACAGCATCCCCATAATATCGTTGCAGTTCCTCTTCCATCTGTGTCCACAACGTATCTATATCAGAACTATCAGAATCAAAATGAGCTGATACAAACTTATCAAGAACAGTATCTATATTTTTTATAAATTCCAGACTATAATCAGATATTTTAACAGCATAACTTTTTTCCACCGCATAAGGATACGGCGCCCTTTGTTTATTTCTATTAGAAGACCTCTTCCTTTTCTGAGAAGACATAATAGAGCGCTGTTGTTTTATGAAATTCATTGCTTCTACATTATTCATTAGTAGGATTATCCCCGCTGTTCAAAGGCGTCTCTTCCTGCTCTGTATCAACAGGATTATCTGGCATCTCATCCCCGTAACCCAATTCCTTCGCAACCGACTCAACATCCCGAATATTATTATTAATAAGCGTAATCTGAGTATTAACCTGTGCTTGTTTTGTAGTTGCGGCATCTTTCTCTATCTGTGATTTTTCTGTTTCTGTAAGCTGATATAAAGAATTAAAAGTGACTACAACAGAATTCCAGTCTATTTTTTTCCACAAACATATAAGACGAAACGCCGCCATTAACGGAGTATATAATCTATTTCTCTGCTGGGCTTCTATAATATCATAATAATTTCTTATATCAGCATCACCCGTAGCATTCAATCCAGCAGGAGACCGTCCATATAAACGGGTTACCGGTATACCAGTGGATCCCGAAAGTTGCAGCATAAACCTGTCTATTAATTCCGGAAGATCCGATACGGATGTATATTGTTTTGTATAATCCTCACCCTCTGCATCCAGAATAACAGCATTTAACATAGACTTGGACATATTGATGGCTTCAAAACGCTTAGTAAGCTGCGTCTTACCAGTTCCATCAGAATCCATAGCCAGCATATTAGCAAGCCCTTTAAGTTTATATACCCCGGAAACAAAATCATAAAGAATATTTACTGATGCCTGTGTAACACCGCCTAAATCCCTCATAGACTCATTAACCGTCTGCAAAGAGGACATCCCCCAATACCACATATCTGTATCTATAAACTTAAATTTTCCTGATGGATATGCATCATTATGAAATTCTATTACTCTGGAATAATGAACATCCATATCAACCCGTGTATTATAAACTGTATATCTTATTTTATAAAGTACAACTTTTCCAAATCTATCAGATAAAGGATCCATATCCCACACAGACGCACCTAAATCAACACAGGTACAATCTACCGGACGGAAATACTTTATACTTTTTATTTTGTTTTCATTAAGAGGTCTGTCCATACTCTGCCCATCATCAACACCTATTAAAAGCAGACTCCCACCATACAACCGCTGCCATCTCAAAGCGGTATTATAGGCTTCCTCCATACCCAGATCCCGTACTGTATCCTCCAACGGTTTTCTGGCAGCCTCATTTTCTATCCATACCCACTCGCGAGTCATATCATCAGCAACAATATTTACTATACGAGCGGCAAGCCCCCCGCCAATATACATATCAGTAAGAGTACCGTTATCTAATATATCACTATAAGAATAATGTGTTTTAGTTGATTTATCCTGTATCTGACCAAGACCAATCATCTCATTAGCCCAGTTATCATTATGAGCATATGATTGAGAAACATCAGATTTTTTAATTGCAGAGGAATCCGTTTTTACAGTTGCAACAGCAGCAATCTTCTTAGGCCGTCCCGGTTTACGTTTTTCCGTTTCCATAAAAACCTCTAGTGTATACAAAAGTATACTATACCTATATAGTTGTCAAGTAGTATGGACAGAAAACACTACTGATACAAACTCTTCCACCCGGAGTAAGCAAATTTACCTCGCAGTAAAGCAGAAGCAAGGGAATCCGGACAGTCATCATGCCCTTTCGTTTTTTCATTCCAATCGGTTATCTCACACAAATACTCTGCATCCGTTTCATCAGCAAACATAATTTTATTCCAACTATCATATAATACAGAAGATATTTTGTTCTGTTTCTGCATTGTTTCATGATAACTCTCTATCCAGATACCATATTTTTTTGCTATAGAATTACTTAATATACTGTCACCTGTATAACCTTTGTCCGAATTATCCTCAAGATACAAAGTTTTTGCTCCGTAATGCTGCATCATCTGACAAATAAAATCAAGCTGATCCTTCACGTGTCCCGACCGTTTGAATCCCACGGCCATTATCTTTTCGTTCGGGAGCACCCCTAATAAAGTGATACCGTTATTATCCTCTCCNCCATAAGAAGCATCCACATGACATATAACATTAGTGACATGCTTAAAATCCCAAGCACCTTTTTTAGGTTCNTTAAATAAACAATCTGATCCGGAATCATANCGCAATTCATAATTACAAGCAAACAATGCNGGAGATTGACTTACGCGGGCTTTATCTATAGCTTCTATAGGAATAAAGGGAAGTTTCTGCCAAGGATATATATTATCAGTAGTAAGCACCCCCTCCCTCTCAAGCACATCAAAAGCATCATCCCGCGCCCATTTTGTGCCTATTATAGAAGTATGTCCTGTTTTTTTAACTACATTACTACGAATTTCCCCCATCATAAGCTTTGTATATTCCCGTGATGCCTGATATAACCGGTCATTTATATCCACTATATCATCGCATATACAAAAATCATAATGACGCCCAGTCACCTTAGAATCCAGCCCAAGAGCTTCTATAGAACATTCAGGAGTAGAAGACTCCCTTATTGATAAATTTAATTTACCCTCTTTACGTGTCCGGAATTTCCAATCACAATCTACAGGAATATCATTATTTCTGTCTGCAAAAAAAGCAAACCTCATAAGCTCATGCACCGCAGGCATATCAGATATATCAGATATNGATTTAACTACCTCCGATGCGGCTGTGTATGTTTTTCTAGTTATAGCCATGGTTTCTTCAGGATATTTCATCATCCTGTATATCCCACCAATAATATCTATAGCAGATGTTTTATAAGAAGCCCGGCAAGCCATCAGAGAAAAATCTGTATTGCCATCATGAGCATCATGTATCCATTTTGAATGCACCGCTGTAAGATCATTCATCCCGGCAAGATGTCCTATCAAATGAGGATATTTCATAAACAATTTAAAATCATCCCAAGTGTATATCGACTTCATGTATACAAAAGTATACAGTAGCATAGAGTTTGTCAAGTCATATAGACAAAAAAAACTAGGTGATTAAACCTAGTTTATAACTTTTTTAACTGTNTATATAAATATTAAATAATATCTGACAACTTAGTNCCGAACATATAGCCAGAATCAGACTTTCCATTATAAGCGGAATTTATAAGCCCCATTCGTTTCTGAAGTATTTTTATTCTAGCCTCTTCAACGCTTCCATCCCCTACAGCATAATAATAACACAATTTTTTCTGCTTCAATTCAGGAAGCCATATTCTTTCTGACGCCTGCAACACCGACCCTGCATTTGCAGTACCAAATTCCACAAACAACACACTATCAGAAACAGACAAAGATATGCTTTCCTTTACAGCTGAAATCTGTCCTATAAATATTTTTATTTTATCATTCGTATTAAATTCCGTTATATTCTTCTGTCTGTTTGCAGCAGATACAGTTCCGTTTACCATTACCGCCTTATCCTTAAAATAAGTTATAAGATCCTCTGCTACAGCCTGATACCAGCAATATACAACCAATTTATTATTAATAGCAATAAAATCAGTTATCCACTGAAGTATCTGACTTCGTTTTGCAGTATAAGATAAAGAAGCAAAATGGCTTATTTTATCATCTATCTGTTCCTCGGTAAGTTTTCTTTTTGTCATATCAGATTTAAGCTGCTTTATTTCNTCAGCATATAAAGCAGTATCTATAGACATATTAATAAATTCATGCATTTCTTCCGGCAATTCTGTAAAAACATCCTGCTTTGTTCTACGAAAAATAAAAGGAGCAGTTAATTTCCGAAATTCCTCTTTATTAGAAAAGCCACTGTAGTCAGTATGCCCACCATATCCAATAGTGGGATCGCAAAAATGTTTTAAAAACCACCATTTATTGGAACATTTTTTACTAAACAACCCCAACTGAGGCTGTAACTGAGCAATACAGGAAGTAGCCGGGGTACCTGATAAAAGAACAGTATGAGGAATAGTAAAAGACAGCTGCACACAAGCTTCCGTTACTTTTACAGGTTCCTGATGTCCTTTTTCATCAGTCTCTCCTTTCTTATAAATAGAAGTATTTCCCATCCTATGTGATTCATCTACTATAAAATACTTAAATCCTTTAGTTGCTAACATATCTTTCCAATAAAACAATAATTCAAAATTTATAATAGTATAGGCAGAAACAGAAAAATCAACCGGCGTTTTACCATACAAAATACGACTGCTGTCATTAAACCATTCTTGTATAGCTTCCCGCCAAACAAATTTACTTATAGCCGGACACACTATCAATACAGGATAAAGATCATGCAATCTTGCACCAAGTAAAGAAACTATAGTCTTACCTAAACGGGGTGCCATAGCAAGAATACAGTTCCAATCAGACGCTTCAGCAAATTTTACTGCCTCTATCTGATAATTACGTAAAACATGCGGCAAAGACCTNAGTACAGATTTATCAAATTCCTTCTGAGGTTCANGATAATTTTCAGAAACAACAGAATCTTCAGGAAGAATAAATCCGTATTTATGGAGTATTATTCTNTTTTCTAAAGTATCCGGGACAGACCATTCTTTTGTTGCATCATTATAATATCTTCCGGGAATACTCTTAATGCCGGCAAGAACTACAAAAAACTTAGTTTTATCAAAATAAAATTTAACTTTAATAAATTTACCACAAACAACTGCCTGTTGCAAAACAACCCCCGTTATCTAAAATTCCTGTTCCAATATAATATGCTTTAATTCCCGCGCTTCTTCATCTGGAGTATCCCCCAGATCATAAGATGCTTCTGTATCTATAACATGTACCTGCACCCCCATAGCAGAAAGTTCCGCTCCCAATTTATGTGCCCGCTGCTGTGCAACTACTTCAGGATCAAAACANATATAAACCGACCGGAATCTGTCTGCTATCAAACGCACCTGCTCCTCACTGGTAGATATGCCCATAGTAGCACACACATTAGTACAATAATCTCCGGCCAGCCGTATGCAATCAAACACCCCCTCAGTAAGTACAACATAATCATGCATACAATTATCCAGATTATATAATATATACTTAGGATTAATTATACATTTCTCCTCAGCTAAAAATTTGTATTTTGGAGATATAAGAGGATGATATGATCTTCCCTGATAAGCTACCAATTTTCCTTCATATATAATCGGGATAATTATCCGATAACTAAAGTCACCAGTAAATCCCCCGTCACGCATTTTATATTTATCGGCTATAAAAGAAGGATCAAACCGCCTCTTCAACAAATACTTATTTGCCACACTTCCGAAAGGCAGAAAATCAAAAGCTACTACCGGGGAGTGTTCTACTAATAATCTATCATGTATCTCCACATAATTAGCATAATTCTTTATAAGTGTATAATAAGAAACTTCCGGAGTAAGCTTATTAAGAATATTTTTAAGAGAATGTCCACCGCAGTTCCAGCAATTACCATAAGTACCTGTCTCAGGAATACCTAAATGATATTTGCCGGAACCAGCCCCACAAAACGGACAATCAAGAGCCGCCAGCCACCCCTTTGACAAGTTTCCATTATGCACCCGGTATTGTATTCCATAATCATCACAATACCGGATAAAATCAAAACAATCAGCAGCCATCTTCGTCTTTATCTATCTGCATAAAATCAACGACAGGACGACAATAATCTCCGGCAGAAAGCAAATGATAATTACACCGCACAAACTTCCCATCAGCAATAAAAGCTTTCACCGCTTCAGAATATGGCGAAAAAATAACCAAACCATACTGAAAACATTTTTTCCCTGTTCCGGTATATCTTTCACTGGATAATGTAAAATTTATAGTAAGCTTCCCTTCAGAAGAAACCATTACCGGATCACCTGTAATAATCCCCTCAATAACTCCATCATTAGCATCACTAATACCCATCTTAAAATCTTTCATTTCTAACTCCTTTATTGAACAACAAGCACACCATTCTCTTCCGAAACAACCGTTTCAATACGACATATATATTCTTTTGCATTTTTAACTGAAAAAATAAACCTTTTCTTCCAAGCAGGAACATATAAAGAATCTGCAAGTATCAGCACCGAATCCTGCATATCTCTAGCAAGGGCACATATGGTCATACGATCCCGAATATCAAAAAAATGATGTTTTTTAAAAGGAACTACTTCACTCTCAAGATATTTTTTATTTTCCGGAACAGCAACAACCATAGAAGTAAGAAACAATACTCCTTTTACATTCACAATATACACATCCATACTTCTAATACTAGTAGAATCAGACACTATATGTCCGAACCACGAATTATTTATACTGCATCCTGCCGGAATAATACAATAAACAAACCCTACATGTTCTACAAGCGTACTGCCTGTAAAATAAAAAAAATACACCTTACTTCCGGGATTTATCATCTTTATTTCTCCTCACAAA
>JGI20214J51088_10002680_pt1 | contig 11808 bp, 8 predicted proteins | sample WetSurMetagenome_FD_51088 | JGI IMG/M metagenome (IMG submission 51088)
GCAACCCGCAACTTTTCGAAATTGAGACCCGCTAAATGAAATTGCCAAAGCCACTCCCGAGCCTGCAAAGGACCGGTGCTTCTCTGCTCTCACTCCTGCCAACCGTGCTGGTGGGGATCATCTGCTGCATGGTCCTGGCGCTGCTCTCCGGCGTACCGCCATTCGAGGTCCTTTTTGCCCTCTGGAACGGTGCCTGGGGCAGCACGAGCTCCGCGGCAACGTCCCTGACCAAACTTACTCCCCTGCTTCTGACCGGCCTGGCGGTTGCTTTGGCTTACCAGGCGAAGCTGCTGAATATCGGGTGCGAGGGCCAGTTGACCCTCGGGGCTCTTGCCGCGGCAAGCTTTGCGGTGCTGGCCGCCCCGTTGCCCGGTCCGCTCCTGGTGNTGCTGACCCTGCTGGTTGGGGCTTCAGCCGGAGGACTTTGGGCGTTGCTTCCCGTATGGCTGCGCCAAAGACGAGGCGTCCATGAAGTGATCAGTACCCTGCTCTTGAACTATATCGCCATCTACCTGGCCGACTACCTGGTGCTCGGTCCTCTGGGAGACGGCACGGCTATGGGGCGCACCCCTCCCATCCCCGCCGCCGCCGCTTTATCTCCCCTGGTGCAGTTCGGAACGCAAGGGGTCACGGCCGCACCCTTGGTCGCTTTGGTTCTGAGCTTCGCCGCCCAGATTTGGCTTTCGAAAACCTGCTGGGGATTTGAGTTGACAGCGACGGGAAGCAATATGATGGCCGCAAAAGCGGCCGGTATTGCGGTGGATCGCTGGCAGCGGCGCATTTTTGTGCTCAGTGGGGCGCTGGCGGGTCTGGCGGGGGCACTCGAAGTGCTTGCGGTCCATCATCGCTTCTATCGGGCCTTTTCGCCGGGTTACGGATTCGACGGCATTACCGCCGCCTTCCTTGCCATGACGGTCCCGGGCTGGCTCTGGCTGAGCAGCCTCCTGCTCGCCGGCTTGCGTGCCGCCGACAAGTGGATGCAACTCGTGGTCGGCATTTCCCCCAATACCATTCTTGTCATCCAGGCGGTTTTGCTGCTGTCGGTGGCGTGCAACTGGCGGCTTGCCGCCAAGTGGCCCAAAAGGGTTGGATCATGATGGCGTGGCCGTTTCTTTCCCTCGCCCTGGGCAAAGCTGCTCCCCTGCTCCTGGCAAGTCTTGGCGGCTTGATCTCGGAGCTGAGCGGGGTCATCAATTTTGCCCTGGAAGGTATGATGCTCGCCGGGGCCTTTGGAGCGATGTGGGCAACCTTCGCATTCCAGTCTCCCTGGGCGGGTTTGCTCGGGGGAATGACGGGCGGCCTGATCGTAGCCGTCCTCCATGGCGTAGCGAGCCTCAAGCTGCGAGCCAACCAGATCATCAGCGCCATTGCCCTCAATCTGCTTGCTGCGGGCGCCACGGGAATGCTGCTCAACCAGGTTTTCGAAATCTACGGGACCTCACCCACCGTAAAGCGCCTGCCGGACCTGGGGCAGTTTTTCGGGGGTCTGTTTCCGGGAGAGGGCAGCGGGTTTGTCTTCTTCCTGGGTCGACAGTCGTTCCTGGTGCCGGTTGCGCTGATCCTGGGAGTGGTGATGGTCGGGTTTTTCCGTTGGAGCACCTGGGGATTGCGCCTCAAGGCTTGTGGAGAAAACCCCACAGCAGCCGAGGCAGCCGGGCTCGCCGTCGGCAAGACTCGCTTTATGGCGGTCTGCGTCAGTGGCGTGCTGGCCGGTCTTGGCGGGGCCTACCTCGCCATCGGGGAACTCTCCCAGTTTGTCGAGGGCATTACCCAGGGCCGTGGGTACTTGGCCATTGCTGCCCTCATCCTAGGCCGTTGGAGGCCATTGGGGGTCCTTTGGGCGACCCTCTTTTTTGGTTTGAGCCAGGCGGCCTCGGAGTGGCTGGCCGTGCAGTGGTCCACCCTTCCCAGCCAAATCTTTCTCGCCTTTCCCTATGGCGTTTGCCTCTTGATTCTCATGCTGCAGCCGGGGAAGCGGCAACCCCCCTCGGCCCTTGGCCAATTATGAAAATTTCCCTTTCCGCACCCGTCCCTCGTCCTTCGTGCCTCGTCTCCCCCTCCCCGCGTCTCCGTGTCTCATTATCTTCGCGTCCGTCCTCTCCGCTGCGCTACCGCTCCTGGATCAGCTTCAGGAGTTCGTCCGTTGACATCCTGCCGACCATGTCGCTGCCGTCGAGGAGGCTGCTGGCCAGGTCCCGTTTTTCCTGATGTAGTCTTACAATCTTCTCTTCAATTGTATTCTGCGCCACTAGGCGGTACACGGTCACCGGTCGCTGCTGCCCGATACGATGGGCGCGATCGGAAGCCTGGTCTTCGACTGCGGGGTTCCACCACGGGTCCATGTGGATGACGTAGTCGGCGGCAGTCAGATTCAGGCCCAGGCCGCCGGCTTTGAGGCTGATCAGGAAGAGGTCGCCCCAGCCCGCTTGAAAGGCATCCACCTCGCGCTTCCGCTCCCGGGGCGGGGTGCTGCCGTCGAGGTAGCGGTAGTCGAGGTTTCTTGCATCGAGGTACTCCCGGAGCAGCTTCAGATGTCCCACAAACTGACTGAAGACCAAGGCCTTGTGGCGATTCTCGAGGAGTTCCGAGACAACCTCGCCGAAGAGCTCAAGCTTGGAACTGGAGATGCTGCTCTTTGGCGCCACCAGACGCGGATGACAGCAGGCCTGGCGTAGCCTCATGATTTCGGCGAGGATTTTGAGATGTTTTTGACCCACAGGGCTGTCATCGTGTTCGAGTCGCTCCAGGGCCTGCTGCCTCAGGGCTTCATAGAACGCTGCTTCTTCAGTGCCCATTTCCACCTGGAGCACTACTTCCGTGCGGGGCGGCAATTCCTCCAGGACCTGTGCTTTGGTGCGTCTCAAGATGAACGGTTGGATCAGCTTTTTCAGCCGCTTTCTGGATTCGCGATTGCCGTTGCGTTCGATCGGCACGGTGTAGCGAGCATTGAACCGGTCCGGGGAACCGAGTAGTCCTGGATTGATGAAATTGAAGAGGGTCCATAATTCACCCAGGTGATTTTCGATGGGGGTTCCGGTGGTGATGAGTCGCATGCTTCCCGTAAGGTTCATGGCTGCCTGCGACCGCTTGGCGGCAACATTCTTGATCAACTGGGCTTCGTCCAGCACGATAGTGTGCCAGGTGACCGATGCCAGCAGTTCGGCTTCCTGGTAAAGGAGGCCGTAGCTGACGATGAGCACATCCCGCTCGCCGAGGTTCTTGACCATCTGCTCCCGGTTGCCGTTGCCAAAAACGACCAGATTCAAAGTTGGCGCAAACCGGTCCGCTTCCGCCACCCAGTTCATGCAGACGGAAGTGGGTGCAACCACCAGGGTTGGCCCTCCCGGTGCGCGTACCAGAATCAGGGCCAGCGCCTGCAGGGTTTTTCCCAGCCCCATGTCGTCGGCCAGGCAACCACCGAGTCCCAGGTGGGCCAATCTCGCCAGCCACTGATAACCCTCCACCTGGTAGTCCCGGAGTTCGGCCTTGAGGGTTGAAGGAACCTCGGGTTTCAGTTGCAGTGCCGAGTGTATGTTGGAGAGCCGGGCTTTCCAGCCCTGATCGGCATCCAGGCGGGGGAGTTGATCGGTGAAATCTTCGATGGCCACGGCGGCGAGGGGGTGTAAACGCAGTTCCTTGCCGTGTGTTTCGGAGTAGTCTGCGAGGTCTTCAAGACGTTTGCGCAGTTCGCGCGTGAGCGTTAAGAACTGCCCCTCCCCGAGGGGGAGAAACCGCGTGCCGTCGCTCTCGATGAGTTGCAGTAGGCGCTTCATATCGAGAACAAGGCGATCGTCCACGCGGAGTTCGCCGCCGATTTCGAACCAGTCCGTCCTGCTGCGGATCCGTAACCGCAACCCGGAGAATGAGACTTCCCGGCTGACGTTGAGTTTTTCCCCTTCCGGCCAGGCCAGAATGACCTCTCCTTTCTCCTGCAACGGCTTAATATCGAGCAATAGCTGAAGACAGCTGTGGAGATCGTCGAGGCGCCACTGGCGATCGTTTTCTTCGGCAGCATCGAGCGCCGGCAGGGCCGCCTCCACGGTTTCCGCCATGCTCTCCTCGAGTTTCAGATCACGCCTGGTGTGCATCAGCTTGCCGTCAATTTCCACAAGCACGTTTTCCATACCCGATCCCGGTTTGAGATAAGGGCCATTGGTCCCGAACGGTTGGATGAACATCTCGAACCTGAATCCCGACCCGGACGGCACGATGTGCAGACGGGGCACGGGATCCGCCGGGACCTCCTGCAGGTTTCGGGAAACCCCGCCGATGGCGGAATGCACGGTCACCTGTGAAGAGATATTCGCCACGGCATCCATGACTTCCTGGACAGCGGATGCCGGGACCTTCAGGCCCTTTTCACCAAGAATCCTGGCAATGCGCAGATGGTGTTCCGAGAGCTCCAAAACCTTGAAGCGGGTGGGTGTTTCCTGTACCAAAAATACGCGCGAATCGGGCATTTCAATGGAAAACCGGATGAGCAGTTCGGTAGCCTCACGAGTCACCAGGACTTCCGGCTCACCCTTTACTACCTCCACGGGAATCCCCGGCGACTTCTCCAGAAAGAGCAGGGGATGACCGACCAGGGCGGGCAGCAGACTGTTGGCATCGAAGCGATAGTAGCTGTGGTAATGGCGTCCCTCGCGCACAATGGCGGCGCAAACGGCATGGTCCTGGGAGGTGAGCGAAGACGGCCTCTTGCCTCCGAAGAGCCGGCTGAGCGCTACCGGCCGCCCTTTCGTCCAGATGCCGCGGGCGCTGCGTTTCTGTTCCAGAGGCTGCACGGAAAGGATTCCGTGCTGATAGCTCAGAAGCCAGACCAACCTGGTGCTGGGAGGCTGAGCGGCGCCTTCTCGCTCCCCCGCGGCGATCTCGGTCAGCGCGCGCAGACTCTTTCTCCAGGGCTCTTCCACCCGGATGGCAGCAGCAAAAGATGTCATTCCCGTTTCCAGGCGGATCTTTTCGATGGCGTTGCGGCGCACCGGAGTGGGTTCTTCCGCAGCGCAGAGCAGTTCCGCGCATTCCATGGCAAGCCAGTTCAACCCCGTGTCCCGAGACTTGATAAAAAGATCACTCAGGGTGTCTATTTGTTCCTGGGCGAGTCGGCCGTCACGCCAATATGAGGAGAGGATTCGAAAGAAAGCGCTCAAGCCGCTTCCTGCCTGCGCGGCGCTGGTCAGGGAGGCAGGAGTGCCCTGCGCTTCTCCGTGCAGAGCGCGGGCGAGCGCCTTCAGGGCTTGATAGGAAGGTGCAAGGAGGGAACCATTCTGGTGCCTGGCAAGGGCGGCGTCAAGCAAAATGCCGGTCTTGCCGGTTTCGCGAACTGCTTCGGACTGAAGCAGGGCCAGAACGAAAAATAATCCTTCGAGGCCCCCAAAAAAGGCATTGCGCTTTCCTAAATTACGGCGCAGCTTCTTCAGATCATCTTCAAAGGAGGTAACCGCGGCCTCGTGGTGCCCTTTAAGAAACCGAATCCATCCCTCCAGTCCGTAAAGGAGCACGATTTCACTCATTTCCTCCAAGAGCTTTTCAGCTTCCGTCAGGCGCCCGCTGATGAGCAGTCTGGAGACCAGGTGATGATAAAATCCCGGGTTCTTTTTCAAGGCAATGGCTTTCCGGACCGATGGGTCGAGGGCATAAGCCAGGGCCTCATCGTCGGCATCCAGGGAGAAGATCGTGTGGTAAAAGATCTCGGTGAGCACATCGGTCTGAGACACCGATGACAGGGTGCGAAACCAGGCAGGGTCAAAGGGGTTCGTGCAGATCCGGACCAGGGGTCCAGGATGACTATACATGGTTGGACAGTAGGAAAGAAGCTGCTGATAGGATTTGTAAAGGAGTTGGGTATTTTCCGTGTAGAGCCCGATCCGCAGATTGCGCATGGCGCGCTGACAAAACGCCGTCGCCGCCCCGATGCTATGCCACCCTACCGGGGGAGTCTCCGCCTGGACGGCACGGGCCATGAGTTGATAGCGGTTGCTTGGGGGGGGCGGCAAAATCGTTTTGGAGCGCGCCTTCAAGGGCCTCGATGGTCGTTTTTTCCCTCCTTTGGGGGCCGGAGCGACAAACCCTGCCTCAGGATCATGCGGTGAGTCAATGGCCGTGTTCAGGGAGTCCCTGCTGCACACCTCGACAATTGCCTCATGGCATTGGAGGTGGTTGTTCAGTAGCTTCAGGGCCTGCAGTCTGCTGAGCGGGGAGGCGAGGTCGGCGGCACTGGTGATATTCCCTTCGGGAAAGATCAGTCCGGTTCGTCGGAAGCATTTGGAGAGGGTGACGGGGTCCGTTGGTTCATAGATGACCGAGCAGAGCTGCATCAAGGCTTGTTCAAGCGGAGACAATCGCTGGTAGGCGGCTCTAAGCTTTTCCCGGATTTGACTTTTCAGATCCACATGCTTTCCTCACCGTAAAGGGGGTTGAGAACACCTTCGTGATCAACATTACATATTATCTGTCTCGGGCAAAAGAGGCAACCTACCCGCAACTCGCTCTTCAGCGTTTGCGGTCTTTTGGCCGTCAGACCCAAATCATATTTTGACAAGGTGCCACTATGCGATACAATCTCCTGGTTCATTACCGCTGACACGGGTGGGTGACTGTTCCCTTCCGAATTTGCAGAAAGGAGGATTTGTTATGCGTTTAGCCATGCTTTCCCCCATTGCCCGGCGTACCGCTTCACAAAACCAGGGTCCTCGCGAAAAGGTGGTTTCGCTCCTTACCGAAGGTCTGGTGAAAAGGGGAGTCGAAGTCACCCTGTTTGCCACGCAGGACTCTGAAACGAAGGGGCGGTTGGTGGGAGTTGTTCCGCGTGGTTATGAAGAAGACCCAACCATGGTGCCTGTAATTTGGGAATCCCTGCATATCTCGGAAGTATTGGAACGCGGCGACGAATTCGATCTTATCCACAACCATTTGGACTGCCTGCCGCTGACCTACCTTAAGATGACCTCGACACCCATGATAACCACCATTCACGAAACTCTGTCCCCACAGGTGCTGGCCGTTTACAAGAAATACAATGGCTTGGCTTTTTATGTTGCCACCAGTGACGCCCACCGTCATCCGGATCTCGACTATGTCGCCACCATTCGTCAAGGCATCGGCGAGGAGGGGTTCAGCGTCGAGCGGATGGTCCTGGATTACCTTCGTGTTTACGAGAAGATCCTATCACAGCGCCATCGTGAGGACCACCGACCGTGGGGGTATTACCTTGTGTTGGGAGACGAATCCAATCACAAGGTTAAAAGGATTGTGGTCTACCCGGGCCAGCGACTCAGTCTCCAGCGCCATCGACGGCGGGCCGAACACTGGCTTGTTATCCAGGGCCGGGCCGAAGTCACCAGAAATGATGAAACGCTTCATCTGGCATCGGGGCAGGCGGTGGATATTCCGCGCGAGGCCTGGCATCGCGTCAGGAACCCCGGGACCGAGAACATGGCCTTTATCGAGGTGCAATCGGGCGATTATTTCGGGGAAGATGATATCGAACGCGCCGAGGACGATTACGGTCGGGCTCGATGAACCGAGGTCTCTTCACTCGGGCGCAGGATGATTGCTAAAGGGGCGAGAACTCATACTCTTTGTCGTCTACCACAAAAACGACTCTTTCTTCCAGGTTCTCTTTCAGTTTCCCCACGATGATTCTGCGGCATCCTGCGTCATGAAAGATGATCTGGTAGCTCCCTGCATCGTCCGTATTCTCGGTGGTTTCACTCTTTTGGTCGGAGCTCATCTCCACAACCGTCAGCTTCTGGCATCTTTCCTTCGATTCGCTAGATCCGGAGCGAACCGTCACGAGATAGTTTCCAAAAAACTTGATGGGCATTCTGATCTTCATGGGGGCCTCGCTAGTCAGTGAGTTTCTGGTGATTCTTGCTCGTTACCGTTAGAGAACCTCATTTTGCACCGCAGCGACGCAGCTCACGCTGAGATCTCGGATCAATCTTTCTCGGCGATCCCTGCGCCTCTGCGGTGAATCTTTAAACGAACTTTAGAATTGGCCGGAAGGGTTCACGGATTCCACTAGCTCCTTGATCGCGGCCATGTAAGGCCCAAAGCCACGGGCAAAAATGTCATTGTGATTGGCTCCGGGGATCTTCAGCAGGGTCTTTTGAGAGGCACCGCAGGCTTCATGCAGGGCCTGCCCATCAGAAAAAGGAATGATGTGGTCGTATTCGGCATGGATGACCAGGGTCGGGTTGGAGAAAGTTCGAATCTTATCCACATTGCGGAAGCCTGCTTCTTCCCTGAACCCCAACCTGAGGGCGTCGACGCCGAGAAGCCTGAGGAGCGGTTCCGCATAAGCAAATCCGCTTTCCACAATGAGGCCGGCGATTTCGCCTTGGTAATGGGCCGCCAGTTCAATCACCGAGGCACTTCCCAGTGACCTGCCGATAACAATGAAGGGGCCGGAGTAGCCATTATCGGCGAGCCAGCGTCTGACATGATGGTAGATGACATGGCAATCTCTCATCATACCCGTGACGGTTGGCTCTCCCGTCGAGCGGCCATAGCCTCGATAGTCTACCGGCAGGAAATTGATGTCCATGTGGTTGTACACCGGCCCGAGTTCATCGTAATCGGAGACGATCTCGCCGTTTCCATGGAAAAAAAGGAGGTTGGCGGCGCTGCTGGAGGTCATGTGAAAGCGAGCCCCTATCTCCACCCCGTTGGCCACCGGAATGAGCATATCGGTGGCCAAGGTTTGGCCCGGTGCCCCGGTCCATTCCCGTCTGGGGTGGAACAGAAACATGAGGACCTCAGGTCTGTCCAGGGTCGAGTAGTCGATTTGGGAAAGATCAATCATGGCAACCTCTTCTTCTTTAGCTCCCGGATGTTGGCTTTTGGCCGTTGCACTTGGCGCTTGAGATTTCAAATGCTGTCCTTGAAATCGATATCCGAAGTTTTGTCTTCGGTCAAGGACATTCCCCTGCAGAGTCCTTCAGAAATGTGAGGTTTTCTTATACTCCATGGCACTCTCCAAAAAGGTTCGAAAGGCTTTCAAACAGGTCTGGCAGTGAACCTGCAAAACTCTCTCTTTGTTTAACGATAATTCTCTTTACATCCCTTCCCTTTATCGTATGATGAATCATCCGACAAGTTGTGTGATCTAGAGTGTGATTCGATGAAAACCGCATGAGAATATCATTAAGGAGAAATATGCTGATTGCCCGGGCTGATATCCCTCGATTGGTTCGTGAGCTTCGAGAACGTACGGGCCTCACCCAGGAAAAATTCGCGGCCAGGCTTGGCGTCACTTTCCCGACCGTCAGTCGCTGGGAAAATGCCCGCGCCAAGCCATCGCCGCTGGCACTGAAGCAAATCGAAGACCTGCTCCGCGAGTTGGGTGACACGGCCCACGACATCCTCGACAAGTATTTTGAAGAGGAGAGGCGTGGATGATCGCGAAAATCACTGGCCAAATCATGTGCGCGACCGGCCGTGCGCTTGCTACCATGAGAGGCCTTTGGGATTTCCTTTTTCCGGATAGATAGAAACCGCTCCGATACAGAGAACCAAACCGTTAGAAAGTAGACACGATGACCATCATGAGTGCGAAGGAAGTCATAGACCGCATCTTCAGAGAGCCGGGCATCAAATACGAGCTCACAGAGTTCGAGACTCTGGGCAAACCTTTCCACGAGATCCTCGCGATTTACCCGAAAACCGCGGAAACGGGCCGTGATGCTGGCAAGACCAAATACTATCTCAAAAGCTTCATTCCATTTTCCTCGGCAAACGAAGAGGTTCAGGTTTATGTGGAAGCCGGGAAATCAGCCCCGGAGGAAATCGTCAGCCAACTGTGGGTTTACAAACTGATTCATCAATACGGCTACAAGGCCGACGAGATCGACCTGGAAAAGAGCGTTCAATTCGGCACCGAGGTGGGAACCAAGGCCGCCGATATCCTTGTCTATACCGATGCCGCCAAAGAAACCCCCAAGATCATTGTCGAATGCAAGAAACCGAAGCGCAAGGACGGTATCGAGCAGCTCAAGAGCTACATGAACGCCAAAGGTGCGCCGGTAGCGGTCTGGTCCAACGGCAGCGACAGCATCATCCTCTATCGCCCGTATCCGAAGGATTTTGATAATACCCTCTTTGATATCCCGAAACGGGGCCAGGCACCCAAGGATGTTCTCGAAGCCAAGAAGACCCTTCTGCAACTCAAGAAGGAGTTTAATTTCAAAGAGATCATCCAGGGACTGGAGGAACTCGTTCTTGCCGACAGTGGCAAGGACGAGTTCAACGAGATATTTAAACTCATATTCGCCAAGATCTGGACTGAGAAGCAAGCCCAGGAAGTCCGCAAGGATAAAACCGTCGAGTTTGGACAGGTTGTTAATCTCAAAACCAAGTTTCCGGACCCGGAAATGACCTATGATCGAGTCAACGGCCTATTCAAAAAGGCTTGCGAGGAGTGGCCCGGCATTTTCAAACCCGACGACGACATCGAACTGATGAAACGGCACCTTCAAATATGCGTCGGCCGCATCGAGGGGGTCCGGCTCATGGGCTCCAACCTGCGCGCCATGGACGATGCGTTCGAGTATCTCCTGCCGACGGAGGCCAAAAAGAAGAAAGGGCAGTTTTTCACGCCTCGCCATGTGGTCGAAATGTGTGTGCGGATGCTGAATCCCAAGCGCACCGAATATGTCATGGACCCGGCCTGCGGGTCGGCCGGGTTTCTGCTGCATGCCATGGACTGGTGTTACCCTGTGCGCGACCACGACGCACGGGAATTGCGGAAATTCAAGTACGCCTCAAAACATCTTTGGGGCATCGATTTTGAAACCCGCGCCGCCAAGACCTCGCGCGCCCTCATGCTCATTGCGGGCGATGGTCATACCAACATCTTTGGCCCTGATGTTAGCAGCCTCGACCCCAGGACGTGGTACGAAACGGCCTCGGGTCAGGCCCTCATGCACGGGCTCAGGCAGACCAAACTCACCGCCCAAAAGATCCCCGACAACGAGACACTAAAGGACGAGGATCACGCCTGGGAATACTTCGAAGAGCTGAAATTCGACGTGATCCTCACCAATCCCCCTTTCGCCGGGGAGATGAAGGACCGCAAGATGCTCGCCCATTATGAACTGGCCAGACCCGCCCTCAAGCGGGCCAAAGACAAGGCCCCCAAGGAGGAGCGGGATGTCCTTTTCATCGAACGCGTTCTGAAGATGCTCAGACCCGGCGGGCGGGCCGCCATCGTCCTGCCCCAGGGCAAGTTCAACAACTCGTCGCTGGCTTTCATCCGGGAGTGGATTCTCAAGAATGCCCGCCTTCTCGCGGTTGTGGGCCTGCACCCCAATACCTTCAAGCCGCATACCGGCACCAAGACCTCGGTATTGTTCTTCCAGAAATACACCGCCAAAGAGCTTCAGAACATCCAGCAGGTGAAACAGGAAGTCGCCGGGGCATGCCCGGACTACGAGCAGCAGATCAAAGATCTGATTGCGCGCCACCGGTACCTCGCGGACATTCCGGAGGAGGAGATCCCGGAAGAGATTGCGGACCTCATGGCGGAATCATTTGAGGAACCGGAGCAGGAGACCTCCGAGGATGCCAAGGAATCAGAGGAAGAGGAATGGCGGATGGCTGCCGAAGGAAATCTTGCTCAAAAGGACCTCATCAGCCAGGAAAAGGAAAAATGCGACGCGCTCAAGGCGGAGCTTATCCGGGTAAAACAGAAGCTCTCTGACCTCGACAGCGACGTCGAGGCATTGGAACAGCAACACCACATGGAGATCGAAGCCCTTACCACGCAATGGGACGGCGGCAAGGGCGACCTGCGGGTGCACCTGAAGG
>JGI20214J51088_10002682_pt1 | contig 11802 bp, 6 predicted proteins | sample WetSurMetagenome_FD_51088 | JGI IMG/M metagenome (IMG submission 51088)
AACAAGCTCGCTTGTTAAAGGTAACTCACAAAACAAAATCACCCGCGGAGCGGGTGGTTTGGCCGACTTTGCAGGAACCTCCCCCGGGGATCACGAGCCGACCATAGGGAGGCGAGTAATCCCTATATTCCAATGATGAAACATCCCGCCGAAGCGAAACAAGGCCTTCGTGGTGGTTCAATCTATCTTATTAATGTCGCGTGGTTTGTCCGGCTTTGCAGGAACCTCCCCCGGGGATCACGAGCCGACCCTGGGGAGGCGAGTAATCCCTTATGTTATAGGAAACCGCTCCTCAATCACATGCAGACCGTTGTTAAAAACATTTTTCATTTCCTGCAACAAACGACAGTTTCATCCGTCATTTATATCGTAAATTTGAGCTACAAATAAATAACCCCTTTAATGAAGAAGATTCTGATGCTGTTTATTGCCATTGCGGCTGTTAGCGCAGTCGCCTCTGGCCAGAAGGAAGGCTTGTCATCCATAAAAGCCGACAAAATTAAGTCGAACATGACTTTCTTTGCTTCCGACAATATGGCCGGACGGGAGACAGGCTCTCCGGAAAACGAACTGGCTGCACTGTTTATCAAGACCAGCCTTATGGGGCTTGGCTTTAAGCCCTCTATTGAGGGTGACTATCTTCAGCAGATGCCTATGAAATCAATTTCTACTGACCTTAAAGATGTCAGCTTCAAAATTCTGGATGCTAACGGGAATCCGGTTTATTCGACGGATTCAATTGTTAACCTAATCCCGGTAACTTCTACCAGGGAATTCTCGGGTAAAGTAGTATTTGCAGGCTACGGATATTCTGATTCAACCGGATATAATGATCTGAAAGGAATTGATATTAAGGATAAGGTTGTGGTTATGATGACCAGAACTCCGAAAGGTTCAAAATCTGGTGAAAAGGGAAAGCCGTTCGACCAGCGTGTTGAAGGTGCGAAGCTGGGACAGATCTTTATGAGAGGTCCCAAGATCGTATTGATGGTCTATGATACGCGTAATGCTTATAAGGATCCGTATTCATCGGGTTTAGCAATGATGGTATCATCGAATAGCGTAGGTCCGGCCGGAAAAAGCAGCAGGGAAACTCCCTTTACCCTGGCATTCATAACGTCACATACAGCCGATATGCTTCTCAGGAATACTGGAAGCAGCCTGAAGCAGATGCAGGAAAAAATTGACGAAACGGGAAAACCTGTTTCAGCTGATGTTGATGGAATTACAGCAACACTGAGGATTCCTGTTGCAACCCTGGAATTCAATGCTCCAAACGTCATCGGAGTTATTGAAGGTTCTGATCCCGTTCTTAAAAATGAATGTGTGGTTTATACTGCCCATTTTGACCACATTGGAAAAAAAGCTAATGGAGAAGTTTACAACGGCGCCGACGATAATGCATCCGGATCGGTGGCATTGCTTGCCGTTGCTGAAGCTTTTAAAGACCTGAAGAAACCGCCACTACGAACCATTGTCTTCGCCTGGGTAAACGGTGAGGAGAAGGGCCTTCTTGGCTCACAGTATTATACCGAACATCCATTGATATCAATGGAGAAGACGCTGGTTGATTTCAACCTCGACATGGTTGGCAGAACAAGGAGCGCTTCAGATACAGGTACTTTTGCAGGATACCCCATCGATGTTACCGGGAAAGATGAGATAATAATATATACAGCCCATGAGAGCAAGGATCTTGCAGGCATGCTGAACGCTTCAGCCAGCACTGCCGGCATAAAGATTATTGATAAGGGCAAGGATCTCGAATACGGGGGCAGTGACCATGAAAGCTTCTGGGCTAAAGGCGTCCCGGCAATCTTCTTCCATTCCGGAGTTCATCCCGATACACATCAGGTTACTGATGACCTTGTGAAAATTGATTTCGACAAGATGGAAAAGGTTTCAAAAATGGTATTCCTCTTAGGGTACAAAGTGGCAAATGAAAAGGAGAGATTTGTGGTGGATAACCCACTTCCTGCTGAAAAGAGGACGAATTAGGCAAAATACTGCTCCTGGATTCGATTATTATTTCCTGAGCAAATACTTGTAATAAAGCATTTTTCGTATGCCTCCCGCTGTATCAGACGGGAGGCATTTGTTTTTTAAATGAATAATGAATTGTGAAATATTATAATTTTAAACATCAGGTAAACAATTATTTGCAATAAGCTGTTGAGGTATTGTTGTAGAGGTATCTTGTGTTGTATCAGGCTTGAGAATACGATATGTAATATAAGAGTACCCTCCGGAAGGAATTACCTGCATAACTTGATGAAAAATTAAACCAGGCCTATGAAAAAACTATTACTTGTTTTTGTCTCATTGCTGTGTTTTATCCAGATAAACGCGCAGCAAGTTGTCACAGGGAAGGTTACGGATGCCACCAATAATCCTCTTCCCGGTGTTTCTGTCCAGGTACAGGGAACATCCCGTGGTACATTTTCGGATATAAATGGTATCTATTCCATATCCGCATTACGGACAGATACTCTTGTCTTTTCGATGATAGGGATGACAATGCAGAAGCTCGCAGTTGGCACCCAGTCGTCAATTAATGTAAAACTTGCCACTCAGACAGCCTTGCTTGAAGAAGTTGTTGTAGTGGGTTATGGAACACAAAGAAAGCTTGAAGTTACAGGATCTGTGTCCCAGGTAAAGGGAGATGAGATCAACAAGCAATCGACAATTAACCCAATTAGTGCACTTCAGGGGAAAGTTGCGGGTGTTCAGATTACAAACGGAGGAGCCCCCGGATCCTCTCCGGAGATCCGGATCAGGGGCGTCGGTACTGTTTATGGAAACGCCAACCCGCTTTATGTTGTTGACGGCGTCTGGTATGATGATATCAGCTTCCTGAACCCCGCAGATATAGAATCTATCAATATTCTTAAGGATGCATCGAGCGAATCTATATATGGAATTCGTGCAGCAAACGGAGTTGTGCTTATCAGTACAAAGAAAGGTACAAAGAATTCACTTCCGTCGGTTTCATATAATGGCTATTTCGGTAACCAGGTAGTCACGAATCAGATTAAAATGGCAGACGGTCCTCAGTTTGCCACTCTTATAAATGAACTTGACGCCATTAATGGTGTCACTCCCCGTTATTCTGACCCTTCTAAATATGGTACAACTAACTGGTACAGGCAGATTTTAGGCAATGCCCTTACTACTAACCACCAGTTATCGGTTACAGGCGGAGGCGAGAAATCGACTTATAATTTCTCTCTTGGCTACCTGATGCAGGAAGGAATCGTCAGAACGAACAAATTCGACAGATATACTGCAAAATTCCAGAATGATTTCCAGGTCTTTAACTTCCTGAAACTTGGATATTCACTTACAGGTTCAGTGAACAATTCAAAGGATATCGACGGTGGCATTTTCCACCAGCTGTTTGCTTCTGTTCCTATCTGCCCTGTATATTACAAGGATGGTACTTATGGCGATCCGATGGATTTCAATGTAGGTAGTTCTACAACCTTTAACCCTCAGGTAACCGTTGACTATTTCAACCAGAAATCGAGGAATTACAGACTTACCGGAAATGTTTTCGCTGATGTCAATTTAGGAAAACATCTAGTGTTCCATACCAGTATGGGTACTGATTTTGGACAGAACGAGGTATTGAACTACCTGCCGGAATATAAAGCCACTCTTGCCCAGAGAAACTCAATAAGCCAGCTAACCGTATCAAGAGCTGAAACACGCAACTGGCTTGTGGAAAACACTCTTACATATGATAACACATTCGGTGATCATAATATTAAGGTGCTTCTCGGCCAGTCGGCACAGAGCTATAAGTATTATTTCCTTACCGCATCCGCCAAGGATGTTCCGAACGGAAGCAATGGCGACCATTACCTTACACTTGGCGATCCTTCAAGTCTGTATGTTGATGACGCCGGATCACTGAATACCGTGGCTTCATATTTTGGAAGGGTTAACTATAATTTCAAAGGCAAATACCTTCTTACCGCTTCATTAAGGGCAGACGGTTCGTCAAAATTTTCAGGCAGCAACCGCTGGGGCATTTTCCCTTCAGTCGGAGCAGGCTGGGTAATCAGCCAGGAAGAATTCATGAAAAACCAGGTCCTTTTCAATACGCTCAAACTTCGTGGAAGCTGGGGTAAAATCGGTAACATGTCAGTTCCGGCAAACCTGTCAGTCCTGACCGTTAACAGCGGTTATGTATATACAGGCGGGGATGGCTCAACAGCAGCCGGAGCAAGCATTACAACAATTGTTCCTCCCACAACCTACTGGGAAAGGGGCGTTGGTACAGATATCGGACTTGAGGCTGCTATGCTAAACAGCAGGCTGACTGCAGAAATTGACTTTTATAACAGGAAAACTGAAAAGGCAATCTTCGATATTCCTATACTCGGCTCTCTTGGTACAACCGGCAGCAGCATTATAGGCAACCAGGCTACCTTCCAGAACCAGGGATTTGAATTCCTNTTCGGATGGAAAAACACTCCTACAGGTGATTTCTCATATTCACTCAGTGCTAACCTCGGTATAAATGCCAATAAGGTGCTTTCGGTTTCAACAGGTGCTATTCCGATTTATCAGGCTGTTGGGACTACCGGTTCGAACAACTACAACACCAGGACTATTGTAGGAGAACCTATTGGTGAATTCATCGGTCTGCAGGTGATCGGAATTTTCCAGAATACAACAGATATTTCCACATATAAAAGCAGTAATGGAACAGTTATTCAGCCCACAGCTGCTGCTGGCGATTTCAAGTACAAGGATGTAAATGATGATGGTGTAATTGACGACAAAGACAGGGTGGTTCTTGGTAACCCTAATCCGAAACTTACTTACGGTTTCAACACCAACTGGACATACAAAGCATTTGACTTTACCCTCGATTTCCAGGGTGTAGCAGGTGTTCAGATCTATAATGCAAACCTTGGATTAAGATATGGTACAGAAAACTTCACCGAAGATTTTTATAAAAACCGCTGGCACGGCGATGGTACTTCAACTACTTACCCTTCAGCCAACATCGGTGGAGGCATAAATTACAGGGCCAACTCATTCTATGTTGAGGATGGAGGTTATTTCAGGGTAAGAAATGCTCAGGTTGGATATACAATCCCAAAGGCAATCACAGGAAAAGCAGGCATCAGCAAGGTAAGGCTATATGCTAACGCCCAGAATGCTCTTAACCTGTTTAAATACAGGGGATTCAGTCCTGAAATCGGAGGTGGCCCGACAAGGGCAGGGATCGATAACAGCGTTTACCCGTTGTATGCGACCTATACCTTTGGAGTTAATGTCACATTTTAATGCAAAACTGACGAGCTATGAAAATATATCTTTTTAAAATGCTTAGAGTTACAAGGATCACCGTATTGGCACTGGCATCAATGATGATCTTTGCCAGGTGTACCGACAAGTTTCTGGATGTCCCGCCTCAGGGCCAGCAGAAAGCTGAACAATTCTTTGTTTCCGAATCTGATGCTACCAAGGCTGTAAATGCTATTTATGCCAATCTCAGGAGTTGGGCAAATACTGCTTTTGCTCCCATTGCTGTGGAAAGTGTAGGTTCAGACGATGCGGAGAAGGGTAGTGACCCTTCGGATGCTACTTTTATGAATGACTTTGATAATTTCACGGTTACTTCCACCCAGGGCCAGCTTTCGGATTTCTGGAACGGACAGTACCAGAATATAAACCTGTGCAACCAGGTGCTCGACAATGTACCGGGCATTAATATGGATGCCACACTTAAGGCAAGGTATCTCGCAGAAGCCAGATTTGTAAGGGCTTACTCATATTTCCGCCTTGTAAGGGCTTTTGGTGATGTTCCTTTGAGATTATCAACACCGGCCAATACTGCAGATTTTAATATCCCTCGTACTCCCAAGGCAGATGTTTATGCCGCTATCGAGCAGGATCTGACTGATGCAGCACTAGCCCTTCCGGTATCTTATACAGGAGCCAATGTGGGCAGGGCAACTAAAGGTGCCGCCCTTGCACTTCATGCCAAGGTTTCTATGTACCTGAGCCACTGGACCGACGTCAAGACCTTTACTGAACAGGTAATGGCTCTCGGATATTCATTAAATTCCGATTATTATGCCCTCTTCAGGACGAACAATGAAAACTGCAGTGAATCTGTCTTTGAGATCCAGTGTCAGCTTGTCCTTGGAAATAGTGATGCTTCCGGTTCTCAGTATTCTCAGGTACAAGGTGTTCGCGGCGTAACTGGTGGCGGATGGGGCTTCAACGTTCCCACACAGAACCTTGCTGATAGTTATGAGACAGGTGACCCGAGAAAAACATCCACAATCATTTTCAGGGGAGAAACCACTGAATCAGGAGATGCAATCCCGGTAACAGTCCCGAACCCGATGTACAATAAAAAGTCATATGTGCCTTTCAGCCTCTATGTATCGGGTTACAATGAAGGCTGCCAGCAGAACGTCAGGATTATCCGCTATGCGGAAGTTCTCCTGATGAACGCTGAGGCAAATAATGAACTCGACCATCCGGATATCGCAGTGGCTTCACTTGAACTTGTAAGGGCCCGCGCAAGAGCTGGCAATGCTGCTATTCTTCCCAAAGTTACAACTACCGACAAGACAGCTCTCAGAACAGCTATCTGGAAGGAGAGAAGGTCAGAGCTTGCAATGGAATATGACAGGTACTTTGATGTAATTCGTCAGGGACGCGCTGCTACTGTTTTTGGTCCGAAAGGTTGGACGGCGAATAAGAATGAAGTGTGGCCAATACCGCAGAGCGAAATCGACCTTAGCGTTGGAGTATTGACCCAGAACCCCGGGTATTGATTCACTATCTAAAAAGCAATGATTATGAAAAATAAATTTGTAGTAATGTTCGCAGTCATTTCCTTCACCGGATTACTGCTCACATCATGCTATAAGGAATTCGATCCGTCGACATACCAGCCAGCATTTGAAATCAATGGCTACTCCTCAATAAAGCAGATCCAGCCTGGCAAGCTTGTCAGTTACTGGGCTTTTGACCAGAGCCTTATCGACAGTGTTTCGAGTGCCGCTGCAACAAATGACGGATCTGCGTTTACCGGAGGCTTCATAGGAAAAGGTCTCGACCTTAATGTCGACAATAAGTCGAACATAACCTTTGTGCCTTCCTCCACTATTAAGAACCTTCACAGCTTTACCATTTCCTTCTGGGTTAAGCCTACTTTTGTTGACAAGGATGGAGATGGAGGCATTGACGGTATACTTGGTCTGTTTAATGTTGCAAACAACAGCGATTTCTGGGGTTATCTCGATTGGTTTGTTGAGAACGGAAGCAACCCGACTTCAGCGACGCTCAAGATTCATTTCAAGGGAACCGGTTCGGCAGATACATGGGTAGTGAAATCCGGAGTATCAGGATTTTTCGGAACATGGTCGAACCATACTCTTACCTATGATGCAACTACATCAATGGTTACATATTACATGAACGGCTCTGTTCTTGTACCTGCAACTACCACACCCTGGACCGGAAACCTTGACTGGTCCGGTATCGGTACCATTGTAATGGGCTGTGTGCAGTTCCAGGCGAACCCTAGTCTTGGCACAGCTGGAGGAACACAGGGCTGGGCAAGCTGGCTTACTGGCAATATGGATGAGGTGCGTGTATATAGTACTGCTCTTACAGCTACTGAAGTAAATGCTTTGGTAGTTCTCCAGGGTAAAGCTGGTAAATAGGCTTTACTTTTAATTCAGAGGCTGTCTCTGGCATAGGTTGGGTGATTATTTTCAGAGACAGCCTCTTTTAAACTTTTTATTGTTTATTTTCCCTGAATGAGGAAGATATTCCTGTTAATACCATTGATACTGATTACCTTTTCCTGCCGGAAGAGTCCAGATAAAACTGACCCGGAGCCGGTCCCTTCATTTTACCTGAACTCTCTCATGGTAAATGGAAAGCTTATGGGGACCGATTGCCGCGGACTTAATACAAAACCAGAGGTAAGGGTTTCTTTCTCATCAGACGTAAACCCATTATCGGTTGCTGATGCGGTGACACTTGTCGACAAGAACAGTTCTGCGGTGGCATTTAACACAACATTTGCCAATCACGACAGTACAATGATAATCATACCGGCATCATCCCTTGGATATATTGCCAAATATACCCTTACCGTGTCGGCACAGCTTAAATCCAATGCAGGCGGAGCATTGCTCTCTGCTATTGTGGTCGATCTGTCCACTGCCATTGATTCAACAAGCAAGTTCCCCCTTATTTCTGATGACTCCCTGCTTACTCTTGTTCAGAAGAAAAGCTTCAGTTATTTCTGGGACTTTGGCCACCCATACTCAGGAATGGCAAGGGAAAGGAATACTTCAGGAGATATTGTGACAACAGGCGGAACAGGATTTGGAATAATGGCTATCCCGGTTGCAATAGAACGCAGATTCATTAACAGGTCGCAGGGACTTGCAAGGGTTCAGACAATTGTTGACTTCCTGACAAATAAAGCAGGACATTACCATGGTGCTTTTTCACATTGGATGAATGGAAATACCGGTGCGGTTGTTCCTTTCGGGACAAATGATAACGGGGCTGATATTGTGGAAACCTCATATATGATGATGGGGCTCCTGACTGCCCGTCAGTATTTCAATGGAAGCAGTTCTGAAGAAACATCCCTGAGGACTTCAATCAACAACCTCTGGAATAATGTAGAATGGGACTGGTTCAGGAATAACGGCAGCAATATGCTCTACTGGAACTGGAGCCCCGAATATGGATGGGCTGTAAATGTCGGAGTCAGAGGCTGGAATGAATGCCTTATTACATATGTACTTGCTGCTTCATCTGCAACACATTCAATACCAAAAGTGGTTTACGATTACGGATTTGCCAACAACGGAGGAATTAAAAACAATAATAGTTATTATGGAATAACCCTTCCTCTTGGAAATGCTTTCGGTGGACCATTGTTCTTTGAGCAATATTCATTTCTTGGAATAAATCCGACCAGCCTGAATGACACATATGCAGACTATCATGTACAGACTGTAAGCCATTCCAGAATTAACTATGAGTATTGCAGGCACAATCCGAAGAATTATTACGGATACAGTAATCTTTGCTGGGGGCTAACGGCCAGCGATATTCAGGGCGGATATACTGCCAGCTCTCCTACCAATGATGTAGGAGTAATTGCACCGACAGCTGCAGTATCTTCTTTACCTTTCACGCCTGCCGAATCAATGTCGGCGCTGAAATTTTTCTATTATCAGATGGGCGATAAACTCTGGGGACAATATGGTTTTTATGATGCTTTCAACCTTCATGATATTTGGTTTGCCGATTCATTTCTTGCAATCGACCAGGGTCCTCAGATCGGTATGATAGAGAATTACAGGACAGGGCTCCTGTGGAATTTATTTATGTCTTGTCCTGAGGTAAAGGCAGGGCTGACAAAACTGGGTTTTAACTTTTAATTTCAATGGGTAAACGAAATCTTTATATAATAGCTGCTTCTCTTGTTCTGGCAATTTCTTTAAATTCCTGCGGGGGCAATTCCCCCGGGAAAATATCCAGTTCAGGATTTAAGCAAATCAGTGATGATTCACTGCTTACTTTGGTTGAGTACAGAACTTTTCAATATTTCTGGGACGGTGCTGAACCTGTTTCCGGCATGGCCCCTGAAAGAATTCACATTGACGGAGTGTATCCTGAAAATGACAGGAATATTGTGACAACAGGTGGGTCTGGGTTTGGGGTTATGGCTATCCTGGCCGGAATTGAACGCAAATTCATAACCAGGGAGCAGGGTTATCTGAGGCTAAGGCATATTGCAGACTGGCTTGGTAAAGCTGATCGCTACCATGGTGCATATCCTCATTGGCTTAACGGTGAGACAGGAAAAACGAAGCCATTCAGCCCGAATGATAACGGAGCCGATCTTGTTGAAACAGCTTACCTCATGCAGGGATTGCTGACTGTCCGACAGTATTTTGAAGGAGGTAATGAAACTGAAAAGCAGCTTTCAGCAGATATTGACAAACTCTGGAGAGAAGTTGAATGGAACTGGTTTACCAGGGGAGGCGAAAAAGCAATTTACTGGCATTGGTCAGCAAACCTTGGATGGATAATGAACTTTCCCGTGAAAGGATATAATGAATGCCTGATTCTGTATGTTATGAGTGCATCATCTCCTACATTCCCCGTTGATCCGGAAGCATATCATCAGGGATGGGCCAGGGGAGGAGCTATTGTTTCAAACCAGGTTACTTATGGCCTTCCACTGATTCTTAAATACAATAATTGCGAACAATATGGAGGACCTCTCTTCTGGTCACACTATTCCTATCTGGGACTCAACCCACAGGGGCTGAAAGATAAATATGCCGATTACTGGCAATTAAATGTAAACCAGACACTTATTAATCATAAGTGGTGCGAGCTGAATCCTCTTCATCATAAAGGCTACTCTTCATCACGCTGGGGACTTACAGCCAGTTATTCAACGATAGGTTATGCTGCTCATGCGCCGGGAGAACGAGATGATCTCGGAGTGATATCACCCACCGCTGCCTTGTCGTCATTCCCCTATACTCAGGATGAATCGATGGCAGCATTAAAGGACTTTTATTATAACCTCGGTGATAAGATATTCGGTAAATACGGGTTTTATGACGCCTTCAGCGAACAGGCCGGCTGGTACCCGAAAAGGTATCTTGCAATTGACCAGGGACCAACTGTTATAATGATAGAAAATTACCGCAGCGGGCTTTTATGGAAACTTTTTATGAGCTCACCGGACGTTCTTTCAGGTCTTAATAAGCTGGGATTCAGCACTCCATATTCTGTGGCCAGGACAAACTAATCATTTCATCAGATCATATGAAAAGGCTGCTGATTCAATTGACATTCCTGACAGTCTTTACTGGCATGCTCTCTTCCCAGCCTGCACGTACATATTGTAATCCGGTTAATCTTGATTATGGATATACACCTATTCCTGATTTTACTGGCGGAGGCAGGCACAGGGCAACAGCAGATCCCGTAATCGTCAGATACAAGGACCTCTACTACCTGTTTTCCACAAACCAGTGGGGTTACTGGTGGAGCAAAGATCTTTCAGAATGGAACTTTCTGCCCCACAGGTTCCTCAGACCATGGAATAGCGGTTATGATGAACTTTGTGCACCGGCTGTGGGAATAATAGGTGATACCATGCTGGTATCCGGCTCAACATACTCCAATAATTTTACAGTCTGGATGAGCACAAATCCTGTTGGTAATGAATGGAAGCCATTGGTTGATTCTTTCAGAATCGGAGGATGGGATCCCGCCTATTTTACAGATGATGACGGAAAGTTTTATATGTACAATGGCAGCAGTAACAGCTTCCCGATATATGGAGTTCAGCTTGACAGGAAAACCATGGAACCGCTTTCGGCAAGAAGGGAACTGATGCTTCTCGAGCCATGGAGGTTCGGATGGGAACGTTTCGGGGAAAACATGGACGACACTTTCCTTGATCCGTTTATTGAGGGAGCCTGGATGACAAAGCATAAGGGAAGATACTACCTTCAGTTTGCCGCTCCCGGAACAGAATTCAGCGGCTACGCCGACGGTGCTGCCTCAGGAAGCAGCCCACTGGGACCTTTTACCCAGCAATCATTGCCATTCAGCTACAAGCCGGGTGGCTTTGCCAGGGGTGCAGGACATGGATCAACATTTACTGATACCTGGGATAACTATTGGCATGTATCAACCATAGCCATTTCGGTTAAAAACAATTTTGAAAGGAGACTGGGTATCTGGCCTGCAGGGTTTGACAATGATGGT